>JGI12316J15310_10000002_pt9 | contig 276080 bp, 200 predicted proteins | sample MarCyaLeptolynsp_FD_15310 | JGI IMG/M metagenome (IMG submission 15310)
CGCCGAAGAATCCACTGGGAGGCCTGGGGCATCTGTTGGACCGCTTCACTTTCAAGCCAGGCAAGCCATCCCTTGGTCCACCGCCGAAACAGGGGTTGCTGGATACGCAACTCACGCAACAACGCCCCGATACGCAGCTTCTCGTTGCGTGATGCGTTGACCTGCTGCTGACGGTAACGCACCAGGCCACGCAACTGACGCACCCACCTGGGCGCCAGCCAGACCTTGGGCAGGTAGCCCACACGTGTTAAGTCGCCCAGCAATCGAGCGTCACCCCAGTCGGTCTTGTCCGGGGAACCCTTGAGCTTGGCAACATAGCCGGCGTGCGCCAGTTCCACATGCCAACCGGCCAGTTCGGTCAGTTGTTCCGCCAGATCCGATGCCCCCGGACACGCTTCGATCGCCACGCGGTTGACGTGGCCGACCCGACGGGCCAACGCCGCCACTTCGCACCAGTCGTTGGCAACAGACCGGTTGGCCAGCACACGACCTTGACGGTCCAGCAGGCAGACCTGCAGTTGGTTCTTGTGATAATCGATTCCGACGAACAGGGGGGGCATGGTAGAATGTCGCATCGCTCGTTGCTCCTTCTGTATTTGAGCAGGCCAACAAGGCCGAGCTCGTACCAATACACGGAGCAACGGGCTTTTCATACCCATCTATTAAGAGAGAAAAAACAAAAATCGTTAATGCAACGTCAGATCTTTAATGGGCACCGCCAGCGGCTTGGGGTCCGGATTCAGCGCACGTAACTGCGTGGCGCGTTCTTTCCAGATTCGCTCGTATTCCTGATTCAAAGGCTTGAACACTTCCGACTGCACATTCGGATAGACGATCGTCAGATGATCAAACGATGCGGCCGCAAACGAGATGTTGATGATCTTGCCATCCCGCCAGACTTCCATGGGAATCGTCTGCCCGGCTTTGAATGATTTGATCTGTTCCTGGAATGATTTGAGGAACGTAGCCGGGATCACTTCCGTGGAAAGGCGCCCCTTGCCAAGACTGATGATCACATCACCGCTTCGCAGATGCGCAAATGCCGGAAACCCCGGCAACGTCTGCATCACATACGCGCCCGGCTGCGGCTTGCCCGATTCGTCCGGAATACTGATCGCGCTCCCGGCCAGCATGATGCCAAGCGATCCCTGTTCGTTGGGCAGCGGCATGTTCTTACACATGCGCCGAATCAGATGATGCTGGGCTACTTCCATCAGACGATGACGCTGTTCCGGCTTGGTCGCGCCGGCAAACGCGCGATCAATGACGTCGTCCGACAGTTTGTTGTCCGACAGCAGGCGCGTGAACATTGCATCGCGCACGGCAAACTCCGGCGAGCCAAGCGCCGAAAGGATGGCCTTCTCATCCGGTGCAGCCTGAACCAGCGATGCCAGTGCGCACACCACTGCCAGAGTTGGCGTCAATCGGGTCATGTTCAATCGTATCCCACCAGGCCGCGACAGTCGCCCACCGACCGTCACTGTTTTCCGTTCCTTCTCGTGTTCGCAAGCTCACATAAACGACAAGTGATCAGCAGCTGGTTAAGATGCTGCCTGCCCTACCAGCCCCCCGCGTCAGCCATCCAGCACTGCTGCCAGTTTATCAGCATGTTTCTGAATCCAGCGCACTTTTCGCTCCACCATCAGCAAAAATCCCAATCCGTTCATGCGGGCAAAAGTACCTGTGGCGGCAATCGGGATCACGCTTTCCGCGATCAGGGCTTCAATCATCAAACAGGGTACCGCGCGCAGCTCGGCGCGGGAAAGGACGCAATTCGGAACCGCGTCATACGCCCGTAAAATCCGCTTATAGCGGGATTCATCGATGTAGTCCGGCCATTGCATGGGGTCATCCCCACCGCCGAGGATGGAGAACTGCAGGGCCGCGTTAGCAACGTCCGTGATTCGCTGCTGGATGCGGGCCGCGTCGTAGTCAATGACCGCCACCACGCGCGGGCCGCGGAACAACATGTTGCCCGGGTGCCAGTCACTGTGAACGATCTGCATGGGCCAGTCCGGCATGCCCAGGTCGTTCACTTTCATGGCCGCTTCGTTATAGGACGTCTTGAGGAAATCCATCAGCTCCGGCAGCCGATCACCCTGGGCTTCGGTGCCGGCCGGGTCGAGCTTGCCGAGCGTGCGCGGCACCGCCTCAAACGACGCGGCCACCGTGCGCGAACCGTGATAAGAACCAACCGCCGGTTCGTATTCCGGCTCATAGTCCGCAAGCAGCTTATGGAAGATCGCCAGCGTCTTGCCCGAGTCGGCCGTGGCTTCCAGCGAGTTGTCGTAGCTGGTGCCTTTGATGTACTCGAACAACTCGTAAATGCCGCCCTTCCACTGCAGCATCGAATTGTTGTCACCCTTGGTGCCGATCAGGTGCGGCAGCGGAAATTTCTTGCTCGCCAGGTACAGTTGCAGCTGGTGACAGAAGGCCACCTTGAACGGATCATCTTTGCCGCGCGCGCGCCGCTTTAACAGATACAAACCCGAGTCGGCGCGAATCAGTAATTTCGGCGCCTTGCGCGAGCCGCGTGGGAACTCCTGGATGGCTTCGATCGTTCCGATGTCAAAATGCGAAAGAACGATCGCCAGTTCGTCCGTTACAAAGATGCTTCTGCCGCCCGAGCCCATGGCGCTGGACACGCCCGACTGCCCGCCGGCGCTACTGCGTCCGGACATGCCTGATGTCATACCACTCATCCCGGGAACCGGGGCAGACGGATGACTTGGTGGTGGTGGTGGCTTAGGCATTTTCTCTCTTCAGATCGAGGGATGCCGGCAGGAAAATAGTTGAATCAGAATTCCCGCCCCCCAATTTATCTTTGATCGGTTCTACGTTCCCATAGTAAAACAACCGATCCCTGCTACTTTTAACAGTATATCGGCGAAATCCTATAATACTTTGCGCATCAGCGAGAGATGATGCAGCCCATTTTGATTTATCGGTCCAAAATCACTCATTCCACACCCTGACTTTAGGGGATGTCACGCACTTTTTCCGCATCAAACCGGCGCAAAAGAAAAAGAGCATCAGGCCCCCTAACCGTAAAAACACATTTGGGAACGCTATTCGGCGTTCTGGACCTGCTCTTTGATCCGGTCGATCGCCCCTTTCACCTGGACGATCGCCTGGCTGATTTGGGCGTCATTGCACTTGCTGGCAATGGTGTTGGCTTCGCGCAGCATTTCCTGTGCAATGAAATCCATGGTTCGACCGACCGGCTCGGCTTTTTTGCTGTTCACGATCTTGTTGAACTGCTTGAGGTGGCCACCAAGCCGATTGACTTCTTCGGAAATGTCAGACCGCTCGGCAAAGACCGCCACCTCGCGCAGCAGGTCGGATTCATTCACGTGTAACTGGGCTCGGGCCAGCAGATCGTCTACGCGTGCCTTGAGCTTGGCGTGGTATTCCTCGATCACCAGCGGGGCCCGATCGCGCACCAGCAACAGATGATCGCTGATTGCGCTGCAGTGTTTCATCAGATCGTCGGCGAGCAACTTGCCTTCGCTGTCGCGCATCGCGGTCAGTCGATCGCATGCCTGATCCGTCAGGCGCGTGGCGACCGGGCGCACTTGTTCGAGCAACTTCTGTTCATCGATCGCCGGCTGCAACACACCGGGCAGCGCCAGCAGTGCGGTCAGGTCGATGTTCACCGCGCGATCTTCCTTGACCTTCTGATGGATCGTTTCCAGATGATCCAGATAGGAAAGCAGCGCTTCGTCATTGATGCACTGCGTGGCCTGCGCATCGCTGACGCGCATTTTCAGAACCAGCGTGACCGAGCCGCGATTGATGCGCTTGCGAAGCTGGGTTTCCAGTTCCGCTTCCAGGCTGGCGACTTCCTCAGGCAGACGGATGGTCGCCTTGAAATAGCGGTTGTTGAGGCTGCGAACCTCCACCGCGTAATGAATGGCGTCGACCTGTTCAGCAGCCTCGCCAAAGCCGGTCATGGAGCGAATCAAGGGGTCGACTCCGCACCGCCGGAAGTCTCGCCCGCAGGTTCGCCTGCTGCGTCAGTCTCACCCTGGGTTTCGACTTCGGCCGCAGCGCCTTCTGCCGCCTCTTTCGCATCGGTCGCCGCTTCTTCAACGGCTGACGCGCCACCTTCAACCGCTTCTTCGATCGCTTCGCCCACGGATTCCGCATCTTCCGTTGCGCCGGCTTCCTCGCCTGATTCAGCTTCAACCGGGACTGTGACAGCCGGCGGTGCGATGTCCGCGTCCGGATCAATCGTCCACGTCAATCCCATTGCCAAAGCAAGAAACAGCACAAACAGGCTGACGGTAAACCAGGTCAACACGTCGCCGGTTTTCGCACCAAATGCCGCCTGGGCGCCACCGCCGCCGCCGCCGAACGCAGCGGCCAGGCCGCCGCCCTTGGGCTTTTGAATCAGCACGATCATAATCATGAACAGGCACACGAAGATGAACACAACACCCATCAGTGTGACGTACCATTGTCCGAGAAGAGGAATCATTCGTTTACTCCAGAAGTTCGATCAGCCATCGGCCGATCGACCGTCATTTCCTTAATAAGTCTATTCAGCCGGCCGCGACCGCTTGTGAGGCGGCATTGACAATGTCGGTAAAGTCCGCCGACTTCAATGAAGCGCCACCGATCAGGCCGCCGTCAATATCTTTCTGCGAAAACAGCTCGGCCGCATTGCCGGGCTTGACCGAGCCGCCGTATTGAATGCGAAGGGCGCCCGCCACGTCTCCGTCGTACAAACCGAACTGAATGAACGAGCGAATGCGCGCGTGGGCCGCCTGCGCGTCTTCAGCCGTCGCAGTCTTACCCGTGCCGATGGCCCAGACCGGTTCATATGCAATGGTCACGCGGCTCATCTGTTCCGCGGTCACACCCGCCAGCCCCAGCGCGACCTGGCCGAAATTGATCGCATCGGTCTTACCGGCTTCGCGCTGTTCAATTTTTTCACCCACACAGAGAATCACTTCAAAGCCCGCTTCGAGCGCTGCCAGTGTCTTTTCATTGATCAACGAGTCCGGCTCACCAATCACATGACGCCGCTCGCTATGCCCGGTCAGTACGACGGATGCGCCGACGTCCTTGAGCATGCTCAAGGACACCTCACCGGTGAACGCGCCGTTGGGTTCGATGTAAAAATCCTGCGCGCCGAGTTTGATCGTCGAGCCGGCGTTGCTCACCACACTGCCGACCTGCGACAGGTACGGAAACGCCGGGCAGACGACAACGTCGGTCTCGTCCTGACTGCCGATGGACTGCACCAACCCTTCGGCCAGCGCGACCGCTTCATCGCCATGTAGGTTCATCTTCCAATTGCCGCCAACATATGGCTTGCGATTTGCCATGGTCCTTCAAACTCCTGTTACGGTTTCCCACCACCCGCCGCACAATTCGCGTAGAGGCTTACCCACCAATCGGTTGTGATTCACAGCGATCCGGGGCCGAATAGCCGATGGACGCCATAACCCAAGCGAATCACACAGTATATCGCAAATCGGGGCGTGTGGCATGTGGGGACAGGTGAGCCGCGAATGCACGCAAATAGACGCTAATCTGCAGAAAGTAACCCCAGGCCCGTCAAGCCGTGGCCGGAGCGACGCAGGAGTGAAGACACGGATCATCCCCCAACAATCTACCCGCTCACAGCCGCGAGCTTTCACCACGCAAAAGCGTCCCAATCACTGCACCACACTCCGGGCATACATCATTACCTGCGTCAACCGTTCCGCGTAAATCGTATTCACATTCCAGACACCGATGCATACGCTCGGACCACCTTTTGCGCAACCGAAACCGCAGCCGGATCGAATAGACCAGACCCACTATCGCCAACGGAAAGACAATCAGGAAACCCGGGAAATACTGACCCGGTGAGAACCGCCTAACCAACGGCTCAGGTCCATCAACGCGATCTCCAACGCGTTCAGCTCGATATCCATGTCCTCGTAAAACTTTTCAATCCTGGGAAACACAAACACAAGAAACACCATGAGAACCATACTGGACAAAAATCCGGTAATCATCGCCACGGACAAACAGGATTTCGTTCGATACTTCATGATGTAACTATGGCGACCAGTCAAAGACATCAAACAGGCTGCCAAAGTCAATGTCCGGCCAGTCAAACCAGGATAGATCAACATTAAACCAGTCAGCCGACGCACCATCGGTGATGGCGGATACCATCTGAGCCTTCATACTACCCAGATCACACGCTTCACCAATTGATTCGTGAAAAGCATTGAAGTCGCCAGGCGAAACAAACACTGCCATCGCCCAACAGTGCCAGTCGATCGGATAGCCAAGATCCGTCGCAACACCTCTTACCTGATCGGTGGAATAGAAACGCTTCTTGCCGTGGCGCTTAACCAACTCCTTGCCGACAGCCTTGCCCATTGCGCCTTTGTCTTTCGGCGGTAGATGACACGGTGACATGATGACGTTCCCCCTTATGCAAGGTCATTGATACGGCCGCCAATGATAGCGAACCCAGCTCATCGAATAACCCGTTAAGCCGTCGTATCTCCTGATTTGCAACACCTTAAAGAATCTGTCCCGGGATTGGGAAAAGCGGCCCCCGATTTAGCTCCATCGGGGTGTCGCCTGGGTTTATAAAGAAATTGTTCAAGGAACGATCGCAGCAATTGCTGCAGAAAGTGGGGTAGACATGATTTTCGGAATCACCAGATTAGTCAGCTGTGTCCCGCTATGGATCAAGTTCGCCCGTTCGTGCCTCTCGATCAGCTTGTCGATCGGCAAAACGTTCCTTCATGATGCAAAGATGCAGCGTAAAGGCGACGTCGATGCCGGTGAAGCGATTCGTAAGTCGCTGCCCGGGCGCGCGGTTATCAACGGCGTTAACATCGAATGCGCCTGCACGCTCCACGAATATCACAAAGGCTGGATGATCGAAGCCGATACGCCTTGCGAAACGTATGTGCTCTGCCTGCCCAAACAAGACCTGGTCGTCGACGACGTCCGAAAAGGCCTGTTCACATTTGCCGACAGCCAGCGGATCATTAGCGGCGACAATGAGATTCACCTGTACGGCAAACTGGCCGGCTTCATCGGCAAGGAAGGCCTGGCACCGCCGGACGACGGCGTTAAGCGTCTGACCGACCCTGCGTCTGCCACTTCCGAGCCATGCGCAACATCGATTCTTCCGTCGTCCGTTCGTGCAACTGATCAATCGGCACCCACGCCAGATCGTGCGACTCGTCGCTCACCACGTACTGCTCGTCACCCGTCACGCGCAGGGCGTAACGGACATCAAAATGGTCATGCGCCGGCTCGTCCTTGCGCGCCGGAATGCGATGAATATCCACATCAAAAATACCATCACCCACCAGTTGCACCTGGTCAATGCCGGACTCTTCATGAACCTCGCGCCGGGCCACGCGTATAACGTCACTGTCACCGTCGGCATGGCCGCCCAGTTGCAGCCACTTGTCCAGCTTCCGGTGGTGGGTCAGCAGCACATGCGAGCCACCCTGATTGACGACCCAGGCTGATCCGGTGACATGACCGACTTCCAGGGATCGCTCAAAACAGTCTTCGTGCGATTCAACAAAAGCGATGTACCGGTCGATCATCGACGATTCGTTCTGATACGTCTGCCGATAGGCACTGAGTTGTTGCAGTAAGGCGTCTCGATGCATCTTTAATTCCAATGATTTGTAGGGAATAGCATACGATAAGCTCACACACGCAGCCGACTGACAGGCGGCTCACAGAAAGCAGGCTACAATGCGTACCAGTCCATTTTTCAACACCAACCAAGGAGACCGGGGCATGACAATGACAAAGTTCTACACATTAATGGCTGCACTGCTGATCGTAACCGGCATTGCATATGGCGAAGAGCCGCAGATAGAGGTACTCAATACCGGTGAAGCGCCAAGGCACGTGTTACGCCTCAAAGCCGCGGCCGGACAAACTGAAACCATGGTCATGGACATGAACATGGAAATGTCCAACACCGTCAACGGCAACGCCAGCCCGGCGATGCCCATTCCCAAGCAGCGCATGATCATGACCATCAAGGTCGACGAGGTCACAGAACAGGACGAACTCGTCATCAGCTACCGACTGGACAAGATCGATCTGATTGAAAATGACCCGCCGTCACCAATCACAGCCCAGATAAAGCCGATGCTGGAAAGCATCGTCGGCATGTCCGGCACGTATACCGTCACCCGAACCGGTAATGTACTGGGTCACGAAACAAAGCTTCCGGAAGGCGCTGCGCCCGCAATCCAACAGCAGATGGTCGGCTCTGACCAGATGATCTCGCAGATGGCTGTACCGCTGCCGGAACAGGCGGTGGGCGTTGGCGCAAGCTGGACCGTCTCGCAGCCCGTCGATACCGGTGTATTTTCCATGCAGAACAAGACGACCTACACCGTTGTCAGTGTGAACAAAGATGATGTCGAACTGAAAATAACGATCGCGCAGACCGCGGATCCACAGGACATCGACCAAAACGGCATCAAAATGCAAATGAAAGAATTCTCAGGCAACGGCAGCGCCACCACGAAGATGAACCTCGGCAAAATGGTGCCCCATACCAAGGCGGTCACCAACAATAAAACAGTGATGCAAATGCAAATGGGGGACCAGAACATGTCCATGCAGGCCAATGTCAAAATGACAATGGACATTGCACCGCAGTAAATAACGTAAGCGAGCCGGAAAAATCGATGCGCGACTTGGACGAGTAACGGCTACCCGGATTGCCATCAACGTCAATCCTCTTCCTCGTCTTCATATATGCGGTCACCCCGATGCAGCCGTTGCGCAACCGTGGCAGTTTGTAGTTGAGCACGCTGCGTCGGGCTGTGGGCCGCGACGTAGCGCGCAATCGCGATCAGAATATGCTCTGCCTCCGGCTCGCCGTCCCATTCGTAGTATTGCCGAATGCCGGCCTCGAGCATCTGGAACGTATGAAACTCGGCATCCTCCCGAACCACCGCCTGCGTCAGCGCGTCAAATAACTTTTCGATTGGATGCCAACCCCGCACGTAGCGAGCCACGATACGCGCGGCAACCTCGATGTCCTCGCGCTGGTTCAGCAATTTCAGGAACATGTCGATCAGCGTATCCGGATCATCCGGCAGGTCATCAAGCTTGTCTGAAGCCCGCTCACCCGGCAGTTTGGCCGCCGGCACGTTCAGGAAGCGATCCAGATACACCGACATCGCGCCGTGAATCACGCCACGCACCACGCCCGGCGAATCGCTTCGCCCCAGCACCTGATGAAGTGCGTTGCAATATGTAAACGTGTGAAGCGCTGTGATCCAGTCGCCGAACTCATTCGACACGCCGAAACGAGCAATGCGCATCGCCGCCGCGTAGGCGAGCGCCTTGGAGAGCTGCCTCGGTTTCGCACCCTGAAGAACAGCCTGACGAATGGCTTCCAGAATCGCATGCGGATCATCGCCGAGGATGGCCTGCGCCAATTGTCGTTCGTCCGTAAAGGTTTTGCCTTCGCCTGCCGCAAACAGATCGGGCAGTTCATCGCAGATCTGCTGCATCAATGGAATCAGGTCGATCGGATGCCGAAACGCGTTGCTCTCCTCGCCGCCACGCGCAGCGGCAAGCGTCGCCATCAGCGATGGAATCACGCGCGAGACGTGCTCGTAGCCAATCAGATCCAGCGCTTCGAATGCCTTGTTGCAGAAGTCCAGCAGGTGTCCACCGGCTGCATAAGGGCGTTCAACGACCGCGGTGAAAAGCAGTTCAGCCACTTCCTGTTGCGACAGGTTTTCAGCGGCCGTAAGTAAGGTGCGCTCGCATCCGTCGCGATGGCGTACGCGTGTCCAGTCTTTTAACCATCGCATAAGCGTCTCTTGCGAAAGCGATGAGGTTTCCAGTGAATGCCGCTGGCGCCGAGGCGACTGACCCGCGCAATCCGCTGCCACGCGCCGCGTCCCCTGGTAGAGCGCCAGGTAAGCCGTGTCCTCTGTTACGTGCGGAACAAGATTCGCCATCGCCAGATTGATCACCATGCCTGACGACCAGTCGTCCCGGTGATCAACGCCGAACAGGACGACTTCGCGCACGATGTCACGATAATCAGCACCGTCCTTCAGCAGCGCGATCAGACTCTTTGCCTGAATCAACGCGATGTTCTGTTGCATCCCGTCATGCAGTCGGCGCCGATAGTATTCCGACCGGTTTTCCTGTCGCGGCGTCGTGCTGACATACACATCACCATCGCGCACCTCCGTGTCATACGCCGGCACGTCGTCCGCCCACAGGTCGAACGTACATCCACTGCACAGATCAAACCGGGCGTGGTGCCAGTGACACGTCAGAATGCCGTCTTTCACCGACCCCTTGTGCAATGGAAAGCCCAGATGCGGACAACGGTTGTCCACAGCAAACACCTGCCCGTCGTGAAGGTAAACCGCGACCGGCCGATCTCCGGGATGCGTCACCATCACTTCCTTGGCCTTCAGTTCGTCTAACGTTGTCACGCGAACCATCTCTAAATCGGTCGACTGCGCCATCACGACTTCCTTTCAGCAGCATTGATCCGGCCGTTATTTATAAAGATAAATCTTTATAAATAAAATATCGGCTCGTGCCGTCTGAGTCAATAGATTTCTAAAGAAAATTGTTTATAATTGCACGAGCCGTAAATCACCATGTGTAAACGGGTAATCGAGCCATGGCAATCAAGTCGCGAAGCCAATCCGACGTCCGCACCCGGCGAGCGATCCTCGACCTGCTCAAGCAGCAAGGGCCGCAGGACGCCGCGGCACTCGCCGAACAGCTTGCTGTTTCCGATATGGCGGTTCGTCAGCACCTTTATGCTCTGCGGGATGAGAAGCTGATCACCTACCACGAACAGCCGCGCCCAGTCGGCCGGCCGGCCAAAATGTGGGAACTCACCACCGCCGCGAACGACTGCTTTCCGGACTGCCACGCCGACCTGACGGTCGGGCTGATTGGCGCCGCGCGCGAAGCATTTGGCGAAAAAGGCGTTGAAAAGTTACTGAACGTTCGAATCCAGCAGCAGACCGAAACCTACCAGGCCCGTCTTGCCAAGGCACGTTCGCTCCGCGCCAAACTCAATGCACTGGCCAAGGTGCGAACCGAAGAAGGCTACATGGCCGAAGTGCACAAAGAACAGGACGGCTCCCTTTTGTTTGTGGAAAACCATTGCCCCATCTGCACGGCCGCGACCACTTGCGTCGGCCTCTGCGGTGCGGAGATGGCGGTCTTCCAAGCGGTGCTTGGAGACGACGTACAAATCACGCGCACGGAACACATCCTTGATGGGGCACGACGTTGCGCCTATCGCGTGACGTCCACGGACAACTGATATCGCTTACCTTTTCGATCCGGCAGCCTTGAACGCATACAGATGCGCATCGCGCATTTCAATTGACAGGCGAATCGCGCGTCCCCTGAGCTTGTCCAGCGAACGATTACCCCACTTGTGGGTGCCGTACTCGCTACGGAAGCTGTTGCCGCGTACCCCATCCGTATCCGCAAAGGTGAAACCCTTGATCGGCTTGCCGGCCTTATCACGCACTTCAACGCGCACGTCGCCGGTAATTGTGTTGCTCGGGTGGCTGTAAATGTCGCGCCGGCAATCAAGATTCAACAGCAGATCGCCGCCGGGCCAGGTCATCGGTGCTGTTTCAACAACACCGGGTCGCTCGGCAGCCATCAGCGAGCAAAAGCCATCGATGCGCAGCGTCGCCAAACCGATGGCGCCGTGATTGTGCGGATACGACACAGCATGCGCGCCGCTGCGACCGGAGTAATGAAAGAACAATCGGCCATCGACTTCGATCGGCCCGCTTGCAGGAAGGTTGATCCACGTGTCGTCAAAGTGGCCGGGTTGCCCCCACGGAATAAAACTCGGACGCGTGCGCGAGCGCTGCCACGTGCGCCCTTCGTCGTGCGACCAGATGATTTCCGTGTCGAGCTTGTCCGGCGACATGTGCATGCGCTCAATCGAACCCATCAGCAATTCGCCATACGGGAACGCGGTAATCGAATATATCTCGCGCATCGGTGGATCTTCATGATCCGCCTGCATGACCAGTTCCGGCTTGCTCCAGCTTCGCAGGTTGCTGCTTTCGGTACGCCAGGAAACGCGGCCTTTGTACCCGTGGCTGAACATACCCGGGGCGCGCCCGAACAGCAGATACTTGCCATTGACCTTCTGGGGTACGGCATTGAATCGGTCGCCCCAGTCCGGCATGACCAACCCGGCGCGCTCCCAGTGGATGCCGTCTTTCGAGCGTGCCAGTTGAATGCCGAACGGATGGCGATCCCAGAACAACATTTTAAGCGGCCACTTCTCATCTTCCGGGTCTTCAATCACGGTCAGATCATCAATCAGGCCACCTTCTTCGGTTGGCTGAAGAATGACGTTGTTGTCTTTCGTGCCACACACTTCATGCAGGCCGAGCTTCGGCTTGTGCCAGTGCACACCATCATCGGATTCAGCGTAGCAGGCGCGCGGCGGGACCTTGCGCGACCACGCGCAATACCACATGCGAAACCGTCCTTCGTGAAACAGGACCGTGCCGTAAAGAACGGGACAGTTATATTCCCATTCGCAGTCGGCCGTGAGTACCGGCTCGGGATATTTTTTTGCTTCATGCCACACGCGCTGGATGCGCGATGTGTCTTCAATCCAAGTGTCGTCAAGAAAAAGCTGCGGTTGGGTGAGGTCAGGCTTGCGAGGGGTGCGCTTGGCCTTGCTCATTGGAAAGGTCCTTTTGATTGGAATTGGAAAAACCCATGTGATTTAAGATGCGTGTCGTCATGTTGGCGACGGAGTAATACTCCGCCACGCCGCGCGCGTTGGTTGCCAGTTCGTTATACGTGTCCGGCTCGGTCAGCAGACGGCGCAGCTGCCGCGCCAGGTCGCCCGAGTCCCACGGGGCGAATCGCAGGCCGCCGGTCTTGCCTTCCGCTGCGATGGCAACTTTTGTGCCGCCATAGTCCGGCACCACAGCGGGTGTGCCGTGCGCCATGGCTTCAACGGGCACCAGGCCGAATGTTTCGCGAATGATTGACGGGTACACCACGCAATGACTTGCCGCGAGCAGGTTTGACCATGTCTGTCCAAGCACCTGTTTGGTGCGCATGTATGGCAGGTCCAGTTGAACCGCAATCTCTTCACAGGCGTACCGATAGTGCTTTCCAAACAGAGAAGAACCGCATATGGCAAGGCCGAAGGTCTGCCCATCTTCCAGAAGAATCTTCGCGGCATAGTGCAGCAGATCGATCCCCTTTTCCGTGTCCTGACGACCCAGAAACGTAATCAACGGCTTGTCGGGATCAACATCCGGAAATTCCTCGCACAACGCCGTCATTGCCGCGTCGCGGTCCGGCACCTGCGGCATCGGCACCCCCGGCGGGACCGCCACCACATCACCATCCGACAGCGACAGATCATCGATGACAAGCTGCCGGTACGGCTCGCTCACAGCAATTGCCGGATAGTCCGCGTCCTTTACCACTTCCGCAAGGCGCCTGGCCATGTCCGCTTCACGGCTGATTCGCCGGGCGTGGTTCAGGTACAACTCGTGCCCCTGAAAGGTGACCAGATGCCTCGGCGGGTTCTTCATCAGCGGTCGTGCGGCAAGCGTCCATTGGCCGAGCATACCCAGGCTCGACAGCACGTGCGTGACGCCGGCCTGCTCAAGACTGTCTGCAAATCGCTGAATAACGCGCCCGTCCCGATCCACCCCGTCGCAGAGCAGGTTGATCAAAGTGAAGATCATGCGCTCATACGCGCCTTGTCGCTCCTGCATGAAATCAGCACGACGATGGTCGTAAGAAATCCGCGTGCCGACCTTGCCGGCCAGTTCCCAGACACCACGAGGCCAACCCATCAGGCGGCTGCCATGAAACAGCCAGTGCTGCTTCACACGGTCGTCCAGACCGGCGGTTTTGCAAAGGTCCATCGCCCACCAGAGGTGTACTTCATAGCCGCGCTGGATCAGTTCATTGGCCAGGCGCACGTCGCGCAACATGGCGCCGGTCATTGGGCCACCCATGACCACAATGCCGAAGACTGGTTGATCCGGACTGTCCTGCCGGGCTGAATGCATCCCGGCGAGTTTACCTATTTGCGATGCGTTCGACGAATGGGTGGGTTCCACTCGACGATCAAGCTATCATCCATAGCCATATGTGCGGCTTTCTTGCCATGATTGGTGATCGCTGGGCGAAAGACTTTCCAACCGCGTTGGACAGCCTTGCGTCGCGCGGGCCCGATGCGCGCGGCATGTGGGAGCGCGGGCCGGTGCGTCTCGGACACCGCCGACTGTCCGTCATCGATCTGGAAGGCGGCGTTCAGCCAATGGCGTCCGCCGATGAACGCTACTGTCTGACGTACAACGGTGAAATCTACAACTTCCAGACACTGCGGGACGAATTGCAGGCAGCCGGCCGTCAATTCGCGACCAACAGTGACACCGAAGTGCTGCTGCAAGGCTACGCCCAATGGGGCGGGCCGGCGCTACTTAAAAAACTCGACGGCATGTTCGCGTTTGCCATCTGGGATGCGCATGAAAAACAACTGTTCGCCGCGCGTGACCGGTTCGGCATCAAGCCGATGTTCTACAGCACGCTCGACGGCATTGTGCTCAGTTCCACGCTTGAGCCATTCTTTCACCTGACGGATTTTCCGCGCCGCATGTACTACCCGGCCCTGCGTGAATACCTGGCGTGTCAGTCAATTCCATCGCCCATGACCATCCTGCGCGACGTCGCATCCCTGCCGCCGGCCGGTTGGCTGCAATGGTCACTCGATACGAGTGAACTGAAAACCGGGCAGTACTGGGACATTCCATCGGCCAACAAAAAAGCTGAATCATTGGAAACATTGATTGAACAGACACACGCCGCCCTGACCGAAAGCGTCAAACGGCAACTGATCGCGGACGTGCCGCTGGGCGCGTTTCTGTCAGGGGGCATCGACAGCTCGCTGATGGTGCATTACATGGCACAGGCATCGTCGCAACCGGTCAAAACATTCAGCGTACGCTTTGCTGACCAGGGAGAATACGACGAATCCGACCACGCCCGCGTGGTGGCTGAGGCGTATGGCTGCGAACATCACGTTTTTGAAGCAGGCGACATCGACGCCGCCCAACTGGTCGCGGCGGTGGGCGAGCTGGACCAACCCATAGCCGACCCGGCCTACCTGCCGACCCGCGCCCTGTCGCGCCTCACGCGCGAGCATGTCACCGTCGCGATCAGTGGCGACGGCGGCGATGAACTGTTCGGCGGCTACAACCGATTTCTGCAAGATGAAATGGCCCTGGGCCCGACCATGGGTAAAAAGGCACTCTCCTCAGCCATCGACATCGGCCTGCTACCCCGCGCTTTATCGCGCAAGGCATTCTCCGGTGTCGAACGCATGCTGTGGGATCGCGTCAAGTTCGGCCCATTCCCCGGCACACGCAAGGACATGCAAAGTGTGCTTGCCCCTGAAGCATTCAAAGCCTGCGACGCGTCACAAACGTTGGCCGACTGGTTCAGGCTGGCCAACCGCTTTGCCGACCCGATTACTTCCGACGCACTGATGCGCGCGGACCTGTGGACTTACCTAAGTGAAAACTGCCTCGTCAAAACTGATCGGGCCAGCATGGCGCACAGCCTTGAAGTGCGCGTGCCGCTGCTGGGCAATCCCGTGGCCGATCTGATTCTGCCTCAGCCGGCCGGCGTGAAGTTACAAGGCGGCTTAAAGACAATCCTGAAATCACTCGCACAAAAACACCTGCCGCAACAGGTATGGGACCGTCCCAAGCATGGCTTCTCCGTTCCGCTGCGCAGCTATTTTGAAAGCAACTGGCGCGACACGTGTCAGCAATGGGTCGACCAGGTGGATCAACTGGCACCATTCCTAAATGCTGAAAACGTACGCCGGCGGTGGAGCAACGCACTGGCCGGCAAGGAGGATCAGCGCACGGCTTACACACTCGTGGTCCTGCTGGGATGGCTGACGACCCATCGGGTTGATCCGTAATCGTCACAGCCCATCAATTTCCGCTATAAACATCTGCCATGTCGGAGACCGTCCGGACTGTTCTGATCCAACTGGCCATCCTCGCGCCGTTCGGCGTGCTGGCGGCGGTCATGGTGTACTGGCGTGGATGTCTGAAAGCAGATGTGTTCGACGGGTCGCCGGATCGGACGAAATACGTCAAGCCACCCGAACTGGGCATCGCGGTGTTCATGTTTGCTTTCGGCCTGTCGCTCGCAGGACAGGTCCTCAAGTCCATGGGGTGGTATTCCGACCCGCCGACCGATCCGCAGGAAGCTGCTGCATTCATGGCCGGCAAGGCGATCACTGCACAAGCTGCACAGTTTGGTCCTGTCATCCTGTCCACGCTCGGCATTCTCGCGTTTCGTCCCAAAGGGCTTTATGGATTCGGCATCTTCAACATCTCGCCACGCGCAATTGCGGCCGGCGTGGCGGGACTGGTGGTGGCATTTCCCATCACCATGACACTGAGCGCAATCTTCACGGCCGTCGGCGTGGCCATAGGGGAAGACCCCCCGGCGATCGGGCACGAACTGTTGCAGGTAATCCGCAATTCACAGCCATCGCTGTCGCGCGGGCTGTTGATCGTTTCAGCTGTATTCATCGCGCCCCTGGCCGAAGAGTTCATCTTTCGCGGCATCGTCCAGACCGGCCTGAACTACCTGTTTGGCGGCAATCGACGATGGCACATCATCCTGGCCGCAGCCTTTATTTTCATGTGCATCCACATCGGCGTGGCGTGGCAGGTGATGCCGGCGCTGTTTGCACTGGGCATCATTCTCGGATGGCTGTATGAAAAGACCGGCAGCCTCTGGCCATGCTTTGTGGCCCACGCGGGTTTTAATGCCGGGAATATTGTGCTGGCATTTTATGTTGCCTGATCAGACCACCTTCCTCACAACGGCCATTGTTTCCTATCCAATCCCACCCGCTACAATTGCACTATGGAACTACCCATCGCACAGGAAAGCTACCGCCCGAGCAACGCTGCACTGACGCGTGCGATCAAGCGAGCCGCAGTCGTGCTTGGTCGCATGGCCGGCGAAGAAGCAGCACTCACCGGGGCAACGGCCATCACCAACGCCGATCGGCCCGATGTGCGCGTCGCCAATTTTGCCGGGGAAGTGCATCTGCCGGACGGTGCTGATGCCAACGAAGTCGTTGGTGAGATTCAAACACACTTTCGCGAGCAGAATGCAACGTGTCATCTGCTGGACGGCGCGGAAGAAGAATGGCCCGCCGAACTGGCAGCAGCACTGGAAGCAGCCGACTATACGCCGCGCACCAAACACGTATTTCTGTTGTCGAAGTTTGAGCCGGCAGACGATCCGGGATCGCATCAGATCATCCCCGCCCGGGCCGCATACGGCGAAATCCGCGACCTCTACCTGCAAATGGCGACCTCTGAATTCAACGCGGATGAACAACTCGCCAAAAATCTGGCAGACGCCATGATCGATCGGCTGGACGAGCCGCGCCTGGAACTGTTTATGGCTCGCGTGGATCAGAAGCCGGCCGCGCTTGCGGGCCTCGTCACGCTCGGACAGATCGGCGTGATCGTGCCGGCCTACAGCGCTCCTGCCGCGCGCGGCACCGGCGCCGGCAAAGCCGTCATGCAACACACACTGGAATACTGTCATCGCGCTCAGTTCGAACAAGTCATTGTCGACCGGTCGGACGGCTGCTATGCCATCCCGTTCTACGAACGGCTCGGATTTGAAAAGATCAGTTCCTACGTCAAGTACTACGCGTAACACATGTCGATCGATCAAGAAACAACCCAGATATCACCCCCCGGTAAGGGTTGGTACATCTTTACCACGATCGTCGCGCTCGTCGCGCTCGGCATCAGTGGATTTCTGTTGTGGGTGTCGCTGACCAACCAGACCAGCGTGCCAGGCTGCGGCTCCGGCGGCGCGCTGGATTGCGAACACGTGCTGACCAGCCGATGGGCGCAGTGGCTGAACGTGCCGGTCAGCGCGCTGGCGGCCGCGAACTACACCCTTGCGCTGGTCTGCCTGGCATTTACCGCGCGCCCTGGCAACCCGGCGCAGTACCGAATGATGTGGTCGATCCTTGTCATCCAGGCGATTGCCGGGCTGGGCGCGGCCGCATGGTTCGTCGCGTTGCAGTTCATGCAGCTGGACGCGATCTGCATCTGGTGTATGAGCGCACATGCCTGTGGTGCACTGTTTGCTCTGAGCATTCTCTTCCGCGCCCCGTGGGCTGCGGAGCCAACGGAGAAAGAAGCACCGCCCGTCGTCCTGCCAGGGCAAATCAGCAGCGGTCGGCTGGTCGTGCTGACGCTTGTCAGCCTTGCCTTTCTGACCACGCTGGTTGGCGGGCAGATGCTTTACGTGCCACCTGAGCACCAAGTCACCACGCTGGGTGGCGGCGGTGATTTTGATGATGGCAAAGGAGAGGAACGCACGGTTTCTTTCCTCAATGGCAAATTCGGACTCAAGCCGCACAACTTCCCGACGCTCGGCTCGCCGGACAGCGACTACGTCGTCGCTTACATGTTCGACTACACCTGCCCGCACTGCCGCACGTTGCACGGCATCCTCGACCAGACATTACACCGCTACGGCAAGCAGTTGGCGGTCGTCACGCTGCCCATGCCGCTCGACGCGAACTGCAATGAACTGGTCCATCAAACCAAGAAACGCCACATCGGTGCATGCGATCTGGCAAAGATCAGTATGGCAGTCTGGCTGACGGATCGCGCGAAGTTTGAGACGTTCCACAAATGGATGATGCACGGCGAGAAGCCGCCGGACGTTGACGCGACCCGCGCCAAGGCGGAAGAGATAATCGGCAAGGAGCCGCTTGATGAAGCGCTCGCCATGCCATGGATCAGCGAGCAGATTGCCCGCAATATCGAGCTTTATAAGCTCACTGGTGAAGGCTCGATTCCCAAGCTGTTCGTCAGGCACGTGTTTGTGTCCGGGCGTCCGGGCGAAGCCGAAGACCTGTTTGAACTGTTCGAAGAAGAACTGGACATCAAGCCGCTACCCGGCTTCGTCCCGCTTGTCGAAAGCAAAGAAGAATAGCAGCACGCCCACCGCGCTCACGCCTGCGGCATAGAAAAACAGCATGGTGATACTACGCGTCGCGATCCACCCCGCAATCAGTCCGCCGGCGATGCGCCCGGAACCGCCGACCAACATGCTGAACACACCCTGAATGGAATTGCGATACGACGCGTCCGCGTGACGGTTCAGATAAATCGGCGGGGCCACGTGCACAATCAGCACCATCAAGCCGTGAAACCCCTGCGCCAGGATGGCAACAAACACGTTCGGCCAGATCGCCATCAGCGCGAATCGCAGAATCATCCCCACCGCGCCGAGAATCACCAATCCGCGCAGGCCGATGCGCTTGACGAACCACCCGAACGAGAGCATGAAGAAGACTTCAATGCCGACGCCGATGTTCATGATCATGCCCACCCACTTCTCGTCGATGCCGACCAGTTTGGTCAGGTACAGCGGGTGGAAGCCGTAGTAGGCCGCACAAGCCAGATGGACAAACCACATACCCAGGCAGTAGACCAGCAGATGACGTTCCGTGATCGACCGAAGCGCTTCGATAGTCGGCATTTTCTTGGATGCGTCGCTGACCGCCTTGGGCGCCGGCGGTAGAAACAGGCTGTTCACCAACCCAACCGCGCAACCGATGATCGCGCCGAACAGCACGTAGTTCATGTCATGCGAACGAAGCAGCCACCAGACCGCGGCCAGCACCGACCCGCCGGTAATAAAGCCGATCGTGCCCCAGACGCGCACACGATGGTATGCGGGTGGCACAACCTGCTCGGCAGCCATCTGATCTGAACGGGCAAAGAACATACCGTCCTGCAACGGCATCAGCGGCGCAATCGCCAGCCCATGCAACGTCCATATGGGGAGAATGGTCCAGAAGCTGTCCGCCTCCAGCAAAAATCCAAGCGTCGCCCCCACCGCGATGTAAATACAGGTAAGCAGTCGGCGCGGCGCAACATGCGCATCGGCAATCCACGTCAACAGCACCGGCGTGAGGAAAACGGACAGCGCCGACGCGCTGAACAGGTAGCCGATCTGCTGCTCGTTCATGCCGCGGCCTTCAAACCACAGCGTCATAAACGGGAGCAGACAGCCCATCACCAGAAAGCTGACAAAATATTGAACGCGGATGGTGTTCAGGAGATCATCACCTCGACATCACCATTCGGCGTCATTACCGTGGCTTCTCGCGGCATGCGCTCGCCGAAGTCCAGCGGCTTCGTCTTCAGTTCACCGTTCTCCCACGTCGGCTGCCACAGGTGCATCTGCAGCCACGGCATGAACTGCAACACCGTGCTGTTGTAGTGATCATTGCCTTCCCATTTTTTGGTTTCTCGCGCACGCGCCCATGCATCGAGGTAATCGTTATTGCCGGTCTGCATCGTGCAGAAAGCGAGCAGGCGGCCAAGCGATTCCTGGTGCCACTGTTGCTGTGCGGGAAGGTCCAGCCACTTCTGAGTGTAGAAGTCATAGTGGCGCGGCCGACCGTTGAAGTCATGCTGGTAAGACCAGCCTACAATGCCGTCGCGCTCCCAGCGATTCGCCAGCAGCCAATCGCCGAAACGAATGCAACATTGCTTTAGGTCGTCGTCATCAGGGAACAGTTCCAGGCAATCCATCAGCGGCATGGTCGCGAGCAAGCCCATCCAGGGTTTGGTGATGTAAGCGCCCCATTGATGAATACCGGTACCGCCACCCTGATCGCCGAATGAGCCATTCTCTCGCTGCACTTCAGCCAGATCGTGCGCCGCTTTGCGCGCGATTGTGCAGAAATGTTCGTTATTGAAGTAGCGATACAGCATCAGCGCGCCGCGAATGAAACATGCATCGCGCCCCATGGCCGTGCGCGGCCAAGAGTTTCGATGTAATCGAAACGCGCCTTCGATCACTGCTTCCGCCGTATCGATCATGTAAGGATCGCCGGTCTCAAGATACGCGGCGATACACGCCTGCACGCGGTTCATCGGCAGCGCGTAAGCCGGGAACCAGAAGCCATGCATGCGCGCGACCTTGCTCGCATGGTCGATGGCGATATCCGTGAAATGATACGCGGAGCGCATCGCGTTCGCGTAGTCCATCGCATCCGCGGTGCGATACGCATGGATGAATTGGATATAAGGAATCTCACCTTCCCAACCAGGTTCATGGCGTTGGCGCACCTCATCCAGGTAGGGTCCCGTACCGCGCGGAACGGAGCCGTCCTCAAAACCGCGCTGATGGATGCCGTCTCGAACCCATTGCACGCTATGGTCAATCTGTTCATCCCACTCATTGGAGACCGGCAGGAATGGGCGGGTGGTCAGTTCTTCGGTTAGGCCATACCACCAGTAAGGCGCGACGTACCTTGCCACGCGCGGCGATTTGTCCGACAGACTGATATTGAACTGGACCGATCGCGCTACGCCGCGTGGGAACAGTCGCTCCTTGCCATGCAGGAACCATGGGTCGCCCGTCTTCATCTTCATGCAGTTGCCACTGAAAATGCTGACCGCTTCGTATGGTTGCCAGATCAGAACCTCTTCGTCGCCCGCATCGAGTCGGCCCGGCTCTTCTTCGGTCGCCAGCCGGGCGGCTTCCCGAACGTCCACGCGAACGTCGCTAAACCGCAACTCATCGCGATCGCCCGACCACGAACCGCATGCCTGATCGGTCGCTCCCGTCGCTCGTATGCCGATGACCGGCACACAGTCCGGCAGGTCCTGCCCCGAATCAACGGCCATGTTGTTTTCGTGCCGTGCAAACACTTCGCACACGCCGTTGCTGTGCATGCGCACGTGCAGCGTGCCGTACAACCAGTTGTGCCGATGCAGCAGATCGAACGTGATACCTCGTCCAGCAGCAATGTCCGCCCTGGCCGTCTCTTTGTGCGGAATCGCGCCACCCATGGTGACCACGCGACAGGTCGGCGTGTCCTGGTCTTCCACCAGCCGGCACGCTTCCCACCAGTGCACCTCGCCGGCATGACGCAGACCCATGGCCAGTTCAATCCACCGGCCTTCGTGCTCGATGCGCAGCAAATGCTTCTCACGCAGATACGCCTCTTCATCGATCGCCTGCAACAGCGGCATGGTCGCCACCGGCGGCGAACCGTCAGGCGTCACCGCGTCACCAAGCGACAACGTGTCCGGCGCATCACCCACACTGTCACCAATCAACAGCAGGCGGCGCGGCATTGGCTCGGCTTGGCCGTACCATTGGCCCAGCGGCTGCGCGTAAGTCGGGCGCGCCGACAAACTGACCTGCTGTGCTTGCGCACGCGGCCAGGGCAACGAACAAATCCAAAGACCGGCTTCACCGGGCTCATCAGCACGAAGAAGTTCGAGCTTATCGAGCCACTGAGCAGGTTGTATGTCAGACATTGGGAAATATCCCGTTCAAGCAGAAAAGCTGGGATGCGGTGTGGTTACTGCGTTCGATGGAACGTATTAAATGATGCCATCGTCGCGCTGATCTTGATTGCCTCGTCGATCTGGTCATGCGTGAAGCCGAGCTCCAGCGCCTTCTTCACATGGCCGGACGTGCACTTGTGACAAACGTTGATATTGCTCACCACCACGTTGATCAGTTCAGTCAGTTCCTGGCCGAGGCTGGTCTTCTGAAACGCGTGCGCACGCAGGCCGGGCGTCTTTGCTTCAAAGGCGCTGTCGCCGGCCAGGTCCTTAAAGCGGTAGTACGTGTTGTACATCGCACACGTCGCGGTCACGGCCAGCACCTCCGCCACTTCCTGCTCGCTGAGCACGCCGGACGCCACGGCCGACTTGGCGTGATGGCGCACGCAGTGAGCACAGTTCATCGCACTGCTGGTGGCCAACACGATGGCCTTGCGCTGCTTGTCGTCGAGCTGGCCGGCGCCATCGTGGATGAACTTGCGATAGTTCATGTAGCTGTCCTGGCACAGTGACTCGACGTTGCCCATCATCTGGTAGCCCGGCGGCACCTTGCCATCGCCGATGGTTTCAGCAATGCGGCTGTAAATTTTCTGTAAGGATTCCGGGGCATCTTCCGGGGCAAGCATTGGGGTAACGGGCATTTTTGTTATCTCTCCAGTCGATTTCTGGCAAAAGTCAATAAAGGGCCGGTTGCCAGCCCCATGAAGGCCTAAGTAATAGACATTCATACCCAATCTGCCAACCCCAAAGTGGAAAAAGTTTTGAATGATTCTAAAATATCGCCATGGCCAAGAAGCTACCCAAACAGCTCGCGCTGCTGGACGAAGACATGTGCACCGGCTGTGAAGCCTGTGTCTCTGTCTGTCCGGTGGATTGCATTGACACGTTGCCCGGTCACGACCACGCAAAGGTCATGCAACTTTGCTCGATCGACCTGCCCCGCTGCATCGGCTGCACACTGTGCGCCCAGGTATGCCCGTGGGACTGCATCACCATGGTGCCTACCGATCAGATGCTGCGCGAGAAGCGGTTTGCCGAAGAACTGGTGCCCTCGTAAGGGCCGTTCGGTTTCAACGCTTCCCGGTCGATTGATTAATACTTTCCCGCCCGAAAGGATTTGATGTCATGACCAAGGCACAACAGAAAAAAATCGTGGCCCTGCTCTCCAAGGCTTACAACATGGAGATCGAGACGGTCATTAACTACGTCTCCAACTCCATCGCCCTGGACGGCATCCGCGCCAAACACATCAAGGACAGCCTTGCGGCAGACGTCAACGAAGAACTCGGCCATGCGCAACTGCTCGGTAACCGCATCAAAATCCTGGAAGGCACCCCACCCGGTTCGCAGGCACTGAAAATGGAGCAAACCGGCCTGCAGCCGCCGAAGAACCTGCTGGACATCAAAGCCGTCATCATCGGCGTGATCGACGCGGAAGAAGCTGCGATTAATCACTACCAGAAGATCATCGAAGCCTGCGAAGGCGTTGATCCGGTGACGCAGGACCTGTGCATTACGCTCAAGGGTGATGAGGAAGAGCACCGCCGCATGTTCAAGGGATTCCTGCAGGAAGCAGAACAGATGAAGTTTTAATCGCTGCGCCCTTGTAAAGCCGCGACCATTCGTCGCAGTTTTTGGCAGCGCGACAACCGAGAAAATCTGTTTACAAATTGAATTGCCAGTTCCGCGACCACTGGTCGCGGCTTTACATTCAATTCGTAACTGTTCTAAACCGTTTCATCCATCGGTCGCGGCTTGATAATCTTCGCCGGATTACCACCGACGATCATGCCTGCCGGTACATCCTTAACCACCACTGCCCGCGCAGCGATGACCGCGTTATCACCGATCGTCACGCCGGGTCCAATGAACGCACCGGCACAGATCCACACGCCACTGCCAATGGTGATGCCCGGCCGCTGTAAGGGTAGATCTGGTTTGGTGTAGTCGTGCGTGCCGGCACAGAGATACACGTCTTGTGAAAGCACGGTGTGATCACCAATGCTCACTTGGCCGAGGTTGTACACCTGCACGCCCTCGCTGAGCATACTGTACTTGCCGATGCTCAGCAGCCAAGGATGCCAGACGACGGTCGTCGCTTTGGTGCCGGAGGTCGGATGAATCTTCGCGCCGAACCGGTTGAGCCAGAAGCGGCGCCACGTGTGACTGCGGCGCATGCTCGGGCGGATCAGCAGCTTCTGCGTCCACTGCCAGGCGAAACGGCGCGCATACTCGCCAAGCGAGTACGGGTACGACGCCGTCTGGTCGAGCCGCTGAAAGATCGGCTGCGCCTGCTCGTCTTGTGGGGTCTGCTCGTTCATCCGTTCATCGCTCGTTCATAACAGTTGATCGACAGTTCGGCGATCTTCGGCCAGGTAAATCGCGTCTCGATCAGCTCACGCCCGGCCGCTCCCATTGACGCCGCCTGGTCCGAATCTGTCAAGACGCTGTGCAGCGCCTCGGCCAAAGTATTGGCTGAACCGGCCGAATCGTCATCATTCAACGTCACCACACAGCCGGCCTGTACTTCGGCCACTTCCGGAAAATGGCACGCATCGGTAATCACCACCGGGCGACCACACGCCATGGCTTCGGTGATGGCCACGCTGAAGCCCTCCTGCCGACTGGGCAGGCAGAAGCAGGCACTGTCGACCATGGCCGCCAGTTTGTCCTTGCCCCATAGCGGGCCGGTCAGATGGACGCGTCCATCCAATCCCGCGTCGCGCACGCGTTGCTCAAGCATTGACTGTTCACCGCCATCCGGGCCGGCCACCACCAGATGTATCTTGTCACATCGTTTGGCCAGTTCGGTAAAGCCGGCCGCCAGACGGTCCAGCCCCTTCTTGTAATGCAGACGACTCAAAAAAAGGACATACGGCGAATCGCCCAGCTCCGGCCGGGCCGATCGAAACGAACCGGCCTGCGGCAACGGGTCGATCTCTTCCAGAAACACACCGTTGGGAATCACTTCGCAGCGCGACTTGAGATTCAACGGCGCAATCAGTGATTGTTCATCCTGGTTAAGCGTATGCAGAAACGCTGCTTCGTCGAGCATGCGACGGTAGCCCAGCGTCAACGCGATGCGCTTCTTCATCGCCTTCTGCTGAAGGCTCCACGGGTCGAGCATGCCATGCGGGGCAACGGCATATGGCTTGCCCGCCTTGCGCGCGACCTTTGCGGCGGCCCGAAGAATCGCTTCCCACACACCATGCAGATGAAGAATCGTCGGCTGACTGTCACTTAACAATTCAGCCATCGCACCGGCTGCCTGCCGCGCGGCAACACGCTCCACGTGGCCATTGGCGGTCACCGGATGCACCTTCACCTTCTCAAAATGAGGCAGGCCGGCCATGGCCTCATCGACATCTTTCTGACGCCCGGGGTCGGCATAGCACAGCACGTGGACATCGCGCCCCAGTCCGGCCTGCGCCCCGGCAAGCCGACTGGCTACCATCGGCGGACCGCCGGCAGCCGGATCCAACGTCCCAATAACATGCACCACGCGCATAACGATCGACTCCTTGTGCTTATACATCTTCGGTCGAACCACGCCCAGGCGGTAGCAAACTGCTGTTTTGCAGACCAAAATCGGTGCCACAGCCGGTAATTTCCATGGCTGAAACAGTCCAACAGTAAGTGTTCCCCCTATAGAACGCCTGCTTTCTGCAATGGTTATCTGTTTTGCTGCTTTCCATCCACCTGTTTTTGCCGATGATCCGTGTATGACCGACCAGGGCAGGACCAACATCGCAATTATCAGTAACGAGCCGACGCCCTATCGGCTGCACCTGCTCACGCGCGTAGCCCGCGAACTGACCGAAGCGAAACTGCATAGCCTCTTCACGCATCGCTTCTACGACGCCAGCGAGCCATGGCAGATGCAGGCGGATAAGGCGATCAACCCGGTCTTCTTTGAGCACCTCGCCCTGACGCGCAGCCTGTCGATACGAGCATTCGATCTCTACCGCGAAATCGCCCAGTACATCGGTAAGCACAACATCCAACTCGTCGTCATGAACGGCTACAACGACCTGACACGCGTGCTGCTCGCCCGGTGGTGCAAACAACAGAACATTCCCCTGCTGCTGCGTGGCGACTCAAATATTTACAGCGAAGGCCGCGTGCCGCCGCTGCGGCGAACAGTCAAGGCATACTTCCTGCGATGGCTGCTGTCTCAGGTCGCCGGCCTGATGCCCATGGGCACGTGCGGGCGCGCGTTCTTTCGGCTGTGGGTGGATCATCGCCTGCCGACATTCTTGTGCCCGTATGAACCAAACTACGACGCGTTGCAGCAATGTGATGACGCGACGCGCAGCACGTTTATGAATCAGCATCAGCTCGATCCGGCACGCAAGCGGCTGCTGTATTGTGGTCGGCTGGCACCGGTCAAGCGCGTAGACGTGTTGCTCGATGCGTTCGCAAAGGTTGCCGACGAATGTCCACAGTGGGATCTGGTCATCGCCGGTGACGGAGCGATGCGCGAGTCGTTACAGAAACAAATTCCGGAAGCGCTCAAGCCGCGCGTGAAGTTTGTCGGCTTCCTGCAGTTCGAAGATACCGTCGCGTGTTATCACAGTTGTAATGCACTGGTACATCCCAGTGAGTACGAGCCATGGGCACTGGTGATCAACGAAGCCGTAGCGGCCGGGCTGGCGGTGATTGCCACGGAAGTCACCGGCGCGGCGGTTGAACTGGTTCGCCACGGCATCAACGGGTTAATCGTCCCGCCAGGCGACGTGCAACAACTGGCAGGCGCAATGCGCCAAGTGACATCAGGCGACACATGCAATCAAATGCGCGCCGCCGCATCCACCGCACTGGCACAATGGCGCGCCGCGGCAGACCCCGTTGATGGAATTCGCCAGGCGCTGCATTACTTCACCAATAACAACGATACCCAACACTGAAAGCCCACACGCTCCTGCGTGTGGGACCGATTGGCGCTCATGGGAAACTGTTCATCGTGTTGCGCAACCTGCGCCTGAGAATCCCACACGCAGGAGCGTGTGGGCTTTCACCTTGTCACCACAATCAAACCCAATCGCTATCCGGATTCTTCGTCGCATTACACCAATGCGTGCGCGGCTTGTGAATCGGGGTAATCCGAATATTACTGAACGTCGCGCGCCCGTCTTCCAGAAACACCCCAACCTTTCCGCTGCGGCGCGGCATGGTCAAATGTGACAAACACAACCGATCATTCAGGTTGAACTCAATCGACGGACCAAACGCAATCACACGCATGCGATACTTCCCGTCCGCCGTCGGCGTAAAGTGAAACGGCTGAACCACACTGCGCCCCCGCCACATCGAGTCAGGCCCCTCCTTGCGATTGTAAATCTGCTTGACCAGTTCCGTCGCGCCGCGCCCGGGAATGGCTCGCGTGGTAATCGCCTGATCGCCGGTTTCATCCGCGCGGATAACGAAGCCGAACTCACACGCGCCGGTCGCTGAGCCAAGATCGACATCAGCGGTCAGTTCAAAATCCGTGTAGGTTTCATCCGTCAACCAGTTGGCGTGGCCGAACTCGCTGTGACCCTGCAACTGGTCGCCATTCCATTGCCAGTCGCCACACAGTTCACCACCCGGGCCACCCGAGGTTTGCGGGGTAATGTCAGTCGTCGGCCCATCGTAATTGGCCGACCAGTCGAAACTGCTGACCGTCAGGTTGCCATCAGCGTCGGCCGATGCAATCTTCGGACTCGAAAGGCATGTATAGGAGCCGAGATACCAATCCCAATCGACCAGACCCCGGTCCCAATGGAACAGGTGCATCTTGCCACGGAACATGCACGGGCGCACCGACATATTGCGATACGGCGTCAGGCTGTCGTCATGCAGACGGCGGTAAGGCCCCTCAACCCTGTCTGCCACGCGATACGTGGCGCGATCGTGCGCCCCGTGAATCGTCACCATGTAGAACCGGCCGTTCAATTCGAACACGGACGGGCATTCATAATCCCAACAGTTGTTCGGCGTGCTCGCCGGCGGCTGCACTTCCCAGTTGTAGCCGTCCTTGCTGGTGAAGTAGCCGGCACAGCCGCGATGATTTAACAAGCCCTTGTTCTGTCGGGCGCAAAGAAACGCGTGGTACACGCCATTGTGCTTAATAATGTGCGGATCGCGCCAGTCGACGCGATAGTTGCCAGTCTGTTCCGCTTCATACCAGCGTGGGTCCGGTGCGGCCACGGGATTCTTGTCGTGCTTCGTCCAGGTCATCAGATCGTCGCTGCGCGCCAGACCAACCACCTGATACAGCCCGTTGCGCTGATTGGACGTGTAGAGCATGATCCAATGGTCGTCATTTTTAAAAACGCCCATGGTCCAGATCTGATCGCCGTCAAATTCGCCGGGGTCGCCGGTGCGAATCGCGAACGGGAGTTGTTCCCAATTGATGCCGTCGTCGCTGACAAGGTGGCCGATCGCGTCATGGCTCGGCAGCGCGAGGTAAAAAGCGTGCAGTCGGCCTTCGTGTTCGACAACTTCAAAGTCGCCGATTTCATTGGGAGTGAATCCCGGGCTGAAGAACATTATTGGGTTCCGTTTCGCGAAGAAAGTCTGTTAACAGGAAGCCAGTTTAGCGAGATTGTGGATGACGACATACAGACCCTTGACCCTCCCTATAAATAGACAAAGGCAGGTGCGAGCACCTGCCCTTGTCCTGTTGGGGGGAACGGACTGGGATTCTTTGTCAGTTAAGACAGGGAGAATTTGTATTGCTTCACCGTTTCGGAAGTCGCGTTTGCTCCCTGAACGGTGGACCCCGCCACAATGTAAATCTCGTTGTTGAACACAGCCGCCTGGGCGCCATGTCGCGCGATCGGCGCCGGCGTCAGGGTTCGCCACGTGCCGGTGACGATGTTGTAAGCCTCAACCGTGTCATAGGCCTGGCCGTTACCTTCACCACCGATGACGATAATCTCATCACCAATGAGGACCGTGCCTGCGGCCGCTCGCGGTGTCGGCAGCGTGGTCGGCAACGTGCTCCAAGTGTTGGTCGCGAAGTCGAAGACGTCTACCTCGGCGATGGTCTGATTGAAGAAGCCTGCATCGCCACCTTCACGTCCACCGACCGCATACAGCTTGCCGTTGTGTATGACTGCCTGGAAATGGTCACGCTCGCGCGGCATGTCAGGCATTTGTGTCCAGGTATCGGTTGCCGGGTCATACACGTCGAACATCTTGGTTGATGTGCCGAAGTGGCCGGTGCCGGTGTTGTCGTCACGCAGGCCGCCCGCGACGTAGATCTTACCATCATGCACAACTGCGCCACCACCGCCCCTGGCGCGATCGGCTGCCATCGTCTGATGCGTCGTCCAGGCGTTCGTTGTCGGGTTGTAGCTCACAACGGTGTCAATGTGGAAGTCTGTCCACGGGCCTTCCAGGCCGCCCATCAGCCAGTATTCGCCATCGTGCACCACAGCCTGGGTGTGTGTCACTTCAAACGGCAGCGGTGCGGCCGTGCTCCAAGTGTTGGTCGTCGGATCATAGACCTCGTGCAACAGGTCACCGCGCCCGCCGGTCAGGTACAACTTGCCGTCAAGCTCAACGTACTGAATTTCGTGCCGTTCCAGCGTGCTGGAAGCGAGCTGCGTCCAGGTACCGGTGTTGGTCGGCAGCGACTCGTCTTCGTAAATCTTCACATTGGAGAAGATCGACTCAGCGTTCGGACTGGCAACGTCATGGTCATTGGCAAAGACCAGCACATTGAAATCGCCGGTGTAGAACTGGCCGACGTTGATCTTGTAGTGCTTGGTGTTCCCGGAACCATCGTAGTTGTCGAAGGTGCCGATACCCCAACTCTGCGTGCCGAACAGTTTGAATATCCGGTCAGAGCTGATCGAGTCGTCATTGTCGAAACCGATGCCCTGGATCTCACCTTCAGCCGAACTCTTGAAGTCGAACTCGATGACGGTCTGCAGCGTCACGCTGTAGTCCAGGTCGATCTTCTGCCAGTTGTTGCCGTTGATATTGAGCGTCAGGCCGCCGTCCTCAACGGTCGCGCCGCCTGCCACATTCTGGAACTCCGCATCAAATGGTGCCGGCGTGTCATCATTGAAGTTGACGAAATCACCAGTGCCGCCGCCATCCGGGTCGTTGACCGTCAGCGTAAAGCTGGACTGGCTGCTCTGGACAGGGGTGCCGTCGTCTGTCGCTGTAATGGTCAGCAACACACTGGTGCCCTTGTCCGTATCAGTCGGGTTGAACTCGATGCTGCCCGTGCCATCGCCGTTGTCGGTAAACGAGGCGTAAGCTGGCAGGTTCGCAACCTCGAGGGTGATATCATCGTTCTCGCCATCAACCGCCGTGATGTTCACCGTCAGCGTGCCGTCCGGGTCCACTGACTGATTGAGGATCGGCGTGATCACCGGTGCGGTGTTGTTCGCCTGTCCGTTCTCGTAAATCTTCACGTTCTTGAAGTAACCGTTGGCCGTGGGGTTCGGCACGTCGTGATCGTTCGCAAACACGATCTGGTTGAACTCGCCGGTAAAGAACTGGCCAACCGGGATCACGTAGTGCTGGTAGTCGCCACTGCCGTTGTAGTTATTGAAATCATCAATACCCCAGTCCTGTGTACCGAACAGGCGGAACATGAAAGTGCTGCTGATCGAATCATCCACATCAAAACCGATGGCGTGCACTTCACCCTCGCTGGTGCTCTTGAAATCAAACTCCAGCACGGTGTCCGCAGTGATGGTGATCGGCGCGTCCAGCTTCTGCCAGTTGTTGCCGTTCAGATGCAGGGTTGCGCCGGCATCTTCAGTACCCGCACCGCCGGCCAGGTTCTGAGCCGCCGCATCGAACGGCGAAACCGGGGTCGTCTGGAAGTTGATCGGGTTCAGAACCACGCCCGGTGCTTCGGCGCTGACCGTCACGTTGAACACCGCCTGGCTGTTCAGGTTCGGCGTGCCGTCATCTGTGGCGATGACCGTTACATTTAAGTCCTCACCAATCTGTGCGTCGGTCGGGTTGAATTCAATCGTACCCGTGCCGTCACCGTTGTCGGTAAAGGTCGCCCATGCCGGCACGTTCTGTGCAGTCAGGGTGATGTTGTCGTTATCACCGTCGTTCGCGTTGATATTGACTGTCACCGGTGTGTTGGCGACCAGCGGCTGGTTGGCGATTGCATCAATCGTCGGGGCACTGTTAGATGCGCCGCCGTCTGATTCATAAATCTTGATGTTCTTGAAGAAGCTGTTGGCCGTCGGGTTGTCAACGTCGTGGTCGTTGCCGAACACAAGGGCGTTGAAGTCACCGGTATAGAACTGGCCGACATTGATCTTGTAGTGCTGATAGTCACCACTACCGTCGTAGTTATCAAAGTTATCGATGCCCCAGTCCTGGGTGCCGTGCAGCTTGAACGTCTTGGCTGAATCCACGTCGTTGTCATCGTCAAAGCCGATGCCGTGGACTTCACCTTCGGCCGTGCTCTTGAAGTCGAACTCAATGACCGTGTTTTCCGTCACGGTGTAATCCAGATCGATCTTCTTCCACGTGTTGCCCTGCAGGTTCAGCGTGGCAAACCCGTCGAGGAAGGCAAACGCGCCGTTCAGGTCCTGTGTCGGATCAGCCGGGCTGACCGTGAAGTTATTGAACAGGATTTCCAGCGGATTCTGCTCGGTCGGCGCCGGAGACGTCACCGTCATGCTGAACTGCTCGGTGTCGCTCAGGGCCGGGTTGCCGCTATCCGTGGCAACCACAGTAATGTTGGACACGAGACCGATATTGGCCGCAAGTGGGCTGAACTCAATGCTGCCGGTGCCATCACCGTTGTCAGTAAACGAGGCGAACGCCGGCAGACCGTTGACGGACAGCGTAATGTCGTCGCCAAGATTGGCATCCGTGGCGTTAATATTCACCGTCACAACCTGGTCAGCCAATACGTTCAGGTCATCGATCACGTCAAGCACCGGTGCAACATTGGCGCCCGGATCGACCTGCTCATAAATTTTCACATTGGAGAACAGGCTCTGCGCCGTCGGGTTATCCACGTCATGGTCATTGGCAAACACAAGGACGTTGAACTCACCGGTATAGAACTGGCCGACCGGGATCACGTAATGCTTGACCTGGCCGGAGCCGTCGTAGTTGTCAAAGTCTGCAATGCCCCAGTCCTGCGTGCCGAAGAGACGGAACATGGTGTTCGAGCTAATCGAATCATCATTGTCGAAACCAATACCCTGCACTTCACCTTCAGCCGTGCTGGAGAAGTCGAACTCAATTATCGTGTTTTCCGTCACGGTGTAATCCAGCGCGACCTTCTTCCAGGTGTTGCCCTGAATTTCCAGTGAATCGCCATTGTCCAGAACGGTGTGTGAACCATTCACGTTCTGGAAATCGGCATCAAAGTTCATCACCGGCGGATTGGTAAAGTCGATCATCACCGGGTCACCGGGCACGGGCACCGCCGTGACTTCCAGATCGAACGTCACCTGGCTGCTCAACGCCGGGTCGGCATCATCCGTTGCAATGACAGTGATGTCACTGACCGTGCCGATGTCGCCGGCTGTCGGGTTGAATTCAATACTGCCGGTACCGTCACCGTTGTCGGTGAAGTTCGCCCACGTCGGCACATTCTGCGCAGTCAGTGTGATGTTATCGCCCTGGTTGTCCGTCGCACTGATGTTGACCGTCAGGGTCTGCTGGGCCTGCATCGCCTGATCAGCAATCGCAGTAACTACCGGCGCGGTGTTGGCGCCGACACTACCTTCGTCATAGACCGCCACGTTGGCGAAGATAGCGTGGCCGTTCGGGTTTTCGACGTCATGGTCGAGTGCGAAGACCAGCTTATCGACAAAGCCGGTGAAGAAGTCGCCGACCTTGATCTTGTAGTGCTTCCACTGGCCGGGCGTGTCGTAATCATTGAACTGCTGTTCGGTTGCCCATGGCTGCGTGCCGTATACCTGGAAGAACTGATCCGGGCTCGTTGAATCATCCGTATCAAAGCCGATGCCGTGGATTTCACCCTGGCTGTTGGACAGGAAGTCGAACTCGAGAATCGTGTCCGGCTTCAGATCGAAAGGCAGGTTGATCTTCTTCCACGCGTTACCTTCCAGGGTCAGCGACAGGCCGCCGTGGCCGACGGTCGCGGTGCCGTCGATATCCTGGGCTTCACTGAACGGATCAATCGTAAAGCCGGACAGGTTCAGCGGCGTGACGCCGGCCGGTGGGGACGGAATGGAGTTATCAACCAGTTCGTACACCTTCACGTTCTGGAAGAAGCCATTCGCATCGTTCGGCGGCGCGTCATGGTCGTTGCCGAAGATCAGATGCGTGAAACTGCCGGTATAAAACTGTCCGACGGGGATGACAAAATGCTGGTAATCCCCGTTACCCGAATAGGTGTCGAAATCACCAATGCCCCAGTCCTGCGTGCCGTGGACCTTGAAGGTCTTGTCGGAACTGATGGCGTTGTCGTCATCAAAGCCAATGCCGTGGACTTCGCCTTCGTTGGTGCTCTTGAAGTCGAACTCGATGACCGTGTTCTCAGTCACTTCGTACGGGAACTCGATACGCTTCCAGGCATTGCCCTGCAGGTTGATCGTTGCGCCGTCATCCAGCACATTGGCGCCGTGCGTATTGTCCTGCGTCGGATCGTAGCTGAGGATGTCGACGTCATTGAAATTGATCGGCGCGCCGAATTCATCAACCGTCACCGTCACGGTCGCCACGGACGAATCGGCAAACAGCGGATTGATTGTGTAAGTAAAGGTTTCCGTACCCGTAAAACCATTCACCGGCGTGTAGTTGATCTTCTCACCATCAATGATGGTCATGGTGCCACCGGCCGAGCCGACGCTGACATTGCTGATGGACACAAAATCGCCGGGACGAATGTCATCGTTATCCAGCACGGACAACAGCGTGGTCGAGTCTTTCGGAACGATGTAGCTATCGTCGTTCGCATTGGTCGCGACTTCCGGCAGGACCTTCACGTGGTCCCACGTGGCGGGAATCGGATCAGCCGGGCCGGTGCTGGTTGAAATAATGCCGACCGCCAGGCCGCGAGTCGTGTTCTTGATCCAGTCCGACGGAATGGTGACCGGGCCGCCGATGTTAATGCGATCGGTATGTACACCGTCGGTCGTTGTGGAATAGCTCGCCTGCGCAGTCAGGTTGACCGGGTCGATCGTCAGGAACAGGTCGACAAAGTCCGGGCCGGGTAGCGACAGATCGGCGTCAATCGTGGTCTGGACGGTACCACCAACTTCCGAAAGCACTTCCATGCCGCCTGAGCCGCCGTTCGCATTGATGACGAACTTGAGATAGTTGTCCTGGTCACCGTTACCAATGAACAGACCCATGGACTGATGATCGGTCGGCGTGGTTGCGGCAAACGGCGCGAGAATTCGTGTTGTCGCGGTGAACGGATCGGTTTCGCTGGCGGTGTTCACGCCGAACTGGAATGCATATTCCTGATCGTTGTCGTCGGTAAACGCATCACCTTCGGAGATTTCGTCAACAGTGGTGACACCGGCTGCGCCACCGGCGGTCATCTTCGCCGGATCAAACAGGTCTTTGTAGTTGTCAGTGCCATTGGTCATCAGGCCGGTAAAGCCGAGGTTCAACAGGCCCCCCGCCGGCGGTGCGTCGTTTTCCCACGTGAACTGCACGCCGATCGTGTTGTTCATGCCGTTGCTGGCATCGATCGCAAACGCATCATCCACGTCGAGGATGCCGTCGTTGTCATCGTCGTCGTCGAGCAGATCGGAAGTGAAGTCGCCGTCAAAGTCATCCGGCTTGTCACCCGCTGACGCCGGGTTGGTACCGTTGGCTTCTTCGTCGCCGTTCAGGTAGCCGTCGCCGTCAGAGTCGAAGTTCGGATCGTCCAGATTGATGATATCGCCGGACCCGTCAAAATCGTCCGGCTCAAAGACAATGACATCGCCCGAAACAATATCCACCACCCAGATGGTGCCGGGGAAGATATCGTCGTCACCCTGCGCCCAGACGTCCAGTGGCACAATGCCGACGCTGTTAAACAGCGACGTCTTGCTCGTGACGTCATCGCCTTCCGCGTCAAGCTGGATGCGATAGATCTTGTTGTCAAAGCCGGCCGCAAGCAGGTCGCCCTGCATCTGGCCTTCAAAGTTGGACGCGGTGTACTCGACCATGCCGTTGGTCGACGCCGGGAACAGCGCCATCACGTCCGGGTCAACCGTCGGGTTCTCGTAGTTGCTCTCAACCGGGTTGCCCGTTGTGACCGGCGACTGCGGGTTCGAATCGTTGAAGGTGTTGTTCGTGCTGGCGCGCGTCGGGTTTGGATGACCGCCGTAGAAGCCTTCGGTCACCAGGTACAGGCTGTCCTGTTTGGTGCTGCCACCCTCGACAATGTCATTGGTGGCAACGCCGCCATCCTTATCGGGAATGCCGCCCCAGCCGGAGTTCGGACCGTTGTCGATCGTGTACATGCGGCCATCGGCGGTCAGGACCAGGTCATACGGGTTGCGGAAGCCAGGCGCGTAAACCTGCACCGGACCGCCGGGCACGATCTTTGCCTGGTTCTTGCCGTCATTACCGCCGAACGGATCGTTGTTGTCCGCGCCCGGATCGTCTTCATCATCCAGCGTCGGGATGTCGTACGTCGTATCGCCGATCGCATCGAGATCAACACTGAGAATCGCAGCCGAAAGCGCATACTCCGGCAGCTTCGCAAAGTTGTTCGACGGCGCACCCATGTTGGTGTTGCCGCCCATCGCGATGTAGAGCATGTTGGTCGATTCGTCGATCACCATGCCGTTGGGCGCGTGGTTCTCTTCCGAGCGAGGCAGGCCGCGCACAAGGTCAACCTTGTCCCAGCTTGAGCCGTTCCACGTCAGGCGGGACAGCATGCCCGAGTTGGTATCCAAGTCGAGGTCTTCACCGCTGGGACCGGCGCCGATGCGCGGGTCGGAACTGGTGACGTACAGGACCGGGTTATCAGCCGTGCCCTTGACGAGGATGCCGGTGACCAGGCGTGTATTAACGCCGTTGTTCACCGAGCCGTCATCATCGTGATTGGTGATTTTCTCAACCAGGTCGATGGTTTCGTGCGCGGTGACTTCATAGTCATTCGCATCGTTGCGCACGATGGTGTAGGCGTGAATCAGGCCGTCCTGTTCCGAAACATACAAACGGCCATCCGGGCCAAACTGCAATGACGTCGGACGATCGGGACTCGCACCGGTAACCGTCGACTTGCCGAAGCCGATCGAGACAGCCTGAAGTTGCGGTGTCGGGACATTTTCATCCACCACGGCAGTGGTGATCACGCCATTTGCATTGGCAAGCGTATCCACCGCATCGGTCGATTGCTGAGTCTGGCTGGCATACAGCGCGAGTTGATCTTCAAACGGCAGATCGGACACGCCAGGCGTGGCGGACAACAGCACGCGCGGCTCAAGGTTGTCCATCAATGCGCCGGGCGAGTCCGGACGCACCATCCTGGTACTGGTCCGTCGAGCGGCACGGCGTTTTTTCTGAATGCGCGCTTCGCGAGCGATACGACGAAGTGCACGGCGAGTGAGGCCCAGGAATTTAAGTGTCACGCTGCGTTCCCTCCACAACAAAACTCAATGCGGGGAAGTTTCAGCGCAAGCTCCGGACGACAGGCAGACGACAAGTTGCCTGTTGGCGCCAAGCGGGGGTTCATCTGGCTTACTACCGGGGACGCAACGCAGTCCGGTCCCTCAACCGACTGCCATGTGCGTAAGAAGTTTTGCGTCTTCCTCTAGCCCCAACAACCAGACGCCCGCTTGTTGCGCGGAGTGCGTCTTTCCTTCCCCTCTTTGTTTCATCCCTCCCGACACGCGAGCAGCAACGTTTTCCGTTCCATCCGTCGCTACGCCCGTTCCTCCGTGTCGCGAATCACAGCATAGCGGGGTGTAAGAAAAATCAAGAATAAAAACACTGCGAAATCTTCAGGCATTCGGTTTAAGGCCGTAGCGGCGCTACAGATTGCCCATTTTGACGAAATGTGAAAAACAAGCCCTGCTTGTCCATAAAATAGCGAGCACAAAAGCGGTGACTGGCTGACTGAAAATTGCCAGCCAACGCGCTGAAACACAGCCTCCTTCGCCTTCGCCTCACACTGCGCTGGCGGCGTCAATAAACGGTATTGTGTTACGTAATGGACGACTTATTCGCTGAAAAAGACCGAAGAGAACGCCAACTGTTCGATCATCTGGCTACCCGCTCTATTGTTGAAGTCAAAGGTATTGTGGGGGTGGATGGCGGGAGTGCCAGTAAAACCGATGATCAGGAATATTGGTCGTGGGAAATGACATTTGATGCATGGCGCATCGGATCAGGTTCGATTCAGAAGCAACCAATGAAAATCCGGTGCCAGGCTTCCGACGAAGAAGTGCAAATTCTCCAAGATCTAATTGACCCGGAAACCGTTATCAGGATTCACGCCCGTGTCGCCGAAGACAACATCTTCGGCTCACCCCAAGCACTCATCGAAGAATTCATTCAAGTCGATACGACAGACAATGAGTTAAATGAATATCTGGCGGAACTGCAGAAGCCGGTCACATACGAAGATACCCGTTTCGGAACATTTACATTTGATCGAAGAGGCAGGAGCTATACAGCAAATCCGTCCTGGAACAGCACGAGCATCTTTCTGGAACTGGTGGCGGAAAAGCCGGATGATCTCAAGTCCAGCCTTAAAGCTGCGTACGCATTGTGGGACGATCAGGCCTCATGGAATAAACGGGTGCAGGATTACGCTGTTCAAAAACTGTTGCCCATCAAGAACGAAAGCTGGCTCGAAGAAGATGAGCCAGAGTTAACTTCCGAACAATTCAAGAGCAGAATGACATTGGAGTCGATTACCGTATACCCTGACGGGTTCTTCGATTTCTGGCATAACGATGGGGATCTATTCTGGGGCCATGCCATTCAGGTAAGCGGTGATCTTTTGGACGGGCCGAACGATGCCGATATTCCTGGCTAGTCAATAGGTCACACAAGTTCAAGGCAACTACCGCACGAAACATCGCAGCTGACTGGTGAAGTTTGCCCTACAACTTCGCTTCACTCTGCGCCAGCACCTGACGCACGCCAGGGTTCGGCCGACACGTGACAAGCCACTGAAAAGCAAACATGCGTGGCATGATGCGCGCCAGTAGATGGGCAGTGCCGGTCAGGAATCGCCCCGGCCAGCCGGACATGACGGTTTCGAACGGGGCCGGCACCGGTCGAATGGACTCGATCTGGTAGCCGGAATCTTCCAGCGCGCGGATCAGCGATCGCCGCGTGAACAACCGCTTGTGGGTGATGTCGAGGATACCGCGCTCCGCGTAGTTGAAGCGGCCGAGCAACAGGTTTAAACGCACTGCCCAGAACGCGACATTGGGTGTCGTCAGCACCACCAGCGGTGCCCGGCCGGCTTCCTGCTGCGATTCGCTCTGGTTGCGCAGCTTGATCAGGAATCGTTCCGGCTCATCAAGATGCTCGATCACGTCCAGCATCAGCACGGCGTCGTACTGGAAAATGTCTTCCGGAAACGGGTCGTCATTCAGGTTTGCACAGACGAACTTATCCATCATTTCATCCAGCGGCTCGTGCACGTCCAGGCCGGTGACGGTGGCGCCCAGTTCCTTGCATCGCCTGGCCACGAACCCCGGTCCGCAGCCGATGTCCAGCACACTTGAAGGCGTCGCCTGTTTCACGCGGTCCAGCGCCATGGTGTGCGACGTGTAGAGCATGTCCGTCTTGTCGCGATAATTGATGGGCGCGAGGTTGCGATACTTCAACGAACAGAGCATGCCCCACTGGTGCATCTTGTATTGCAGCGTGGCCGCAAACACGTCGCGTGCATAGCGCACGCCGTCAACGTGGCATACCTCGTCACCGTAGTGCGTCGGGATGGGAAACTCGACGACCTTCGCACGCAAGTAGAATGCCTGGTAAAGAATTTCCGTGTCGTAATGGAACACATTGGTATTCAGCTCAAACGGCACGGCCTTAAGAAAGCGCGCCGAATAGCCACGATAGCCGGTGTGGAACTCGGACAGGTTCTGGCCGGTCATGCGGTTCTGAAACTGCGTGAGGACGCGATTGCCCAGGAGCTTGTACGCCGGCATGCCGCCTCGCCGGGCTTCCTGTGTGTCCTGCATGCGCGAGCCAAGCACCACATCTGCATCGTGCGTCACCCACGACTCAATAAACTGCGGCAGCAGTTCCGGGGCATACTGCCCGTCGCCATGCAGCATGATGACGAAGTCAAAGCCTTCGTCGATGGCGTATCGGTAGCCCAGCTTCTGGTTGCCGCCGTAGCCCTGATTGACCGGGTTGCGAAACACCTTGACGTTGTGCACGTCGTGCTCCTGAACCCATTGAGCCAGCGTGTCAGCCGACGAATCCTTTGACGCGTCGTCCAGACAAATGAAGCTGACATCGTCACGATTGAAAAGCTGCGCCGGAATGCGGTCGAACACGCTCCGGATATGGTCTTCCGCGTGATAAGTGATCACCATCACCAGCACGCGACCCGGCAGCGCGTTGTTCAGCAGATCGCTGTTGTCCTGAGCTTCATTCTCGCTCAACGTTGCTTTCCTTTTCGTCCGGGCCGGTCACCGATCGGCGTCTTGCAATGACGATACCGAACCTATTATCCGGATTAAACGGCGGTGCGCCACACTGATACGCAGGAATATAGTCCGACTGAATCCACCGCCAGATCTTACCCGCATAGTCCCGACCGAACGCTTCCGCACCATACTCGTTCGTCTTGCGGTGAGCGAGCACAATCCACGTCGGCGGGTTGCTCTGCAGCGAACTTAGCATCTGGTCCTCGCCAAAAAGAACGAGCGTGGCCGGTATGAAATTACCATATCGGCTCGGATTGGTTCGGCGCATGAGATACGGAATCATCTCGCCATCGGGCAGCACGGTCATTGTGTCGGCCGCGCCTGCATGTGTCCGAAGATAACGCAGCGCATCATCAACCAGCTTGCCGCGATTGTTCGAACGAAAAGTATCAACGCCCTGCGCGACCGAATGGGTCTTGATTCGATAGTGCGTATTGACCACATGCAGATGAGCCACCACAACACCCAACCAGATGAACAGTAGACCTGCACGAAGCATCCAAACGTTGACACATGCACGCCGCAACAACAGTGGCAGGCCGTCGAACATCACGACGACCAGAACGACCGCGGCCGGCAGCCCCAGCGCAAACCCATAATGCCAAAGGCGCGCGTTCAGCAACATCTTCAGCATGAGCAGCAGCGCGAACGAGGCGTAGATCATGCCGCGTGCGGAAGAAAGCGAAGCTGACAGCTCCGTGCGCTTTTTCCAGAAAGTGACAATCAGCGCACCTATCACCGCCACAGCCATCAACGGCCAAGGCCGAGCCAGATCGCTCCAGGGAACTCCTTTGAGATACCAGTTCAACGGCGACTGTCGCAGTGATTCACCTTGTGTCCAAACAACAATAACAATCGCCAGGGCGGCTATCGCAACCGCGCCGATTCGCCACACCCATGTCCGTTTCCAGGTAATACAAATGGCAACCCACGGCCCAATCACGAGCGCGTACCAGCCTGCTGTGATCAAAATGTTAGCCAGCTGCTCAGCGGGTGCTTCAGCACCCATGCTCCACTGAAAGAACGGCAGGGTGGAATGCTGCTGATCCAACACGTATGCCCATGACCCGATCGTGCCCTGCCATGCAATATCTTTAGGCATCGCCGCACTCAGCGCGAGCCACGCCAGCAGAGGCGGCACTACGAAACCACCAATAAACAGGCCCGCCTCCACCAACCACTGACGCATCGAACGACTGCGCGTGATCAACGGGATGAATGACGCCAATGCCACCGTACCAATGCAGGCAACAAAAACTTCCACCTTCGTCAGAAACACCAGGCCCACCACCATACCCATCGCAATAGTGATCGGCAGCGAGCGCGCGGCTACCCATCGCCCCGTCAGCCACACGGCAAGCAAAGACAGCGCAAGGCCGTGCGTCAGCTCGTGTGAGTAAGGACAGATCCAGTTGTAATTACCGAATCGCGTGTACTGGCTGAACGCAAAAAGCAGCACAATCGTCAGGCCGCTAATGGTAGCGGCAAACGGCGACGCCAAATCCCGCACCATGATGTAGATCAGCCCGACCGTGCCGGCCAGGATCAGCAGGTTCGCGACAACCAGTGTGCGCAGCCCAACGCCGAACACGGCAAACAGCAACGCGTTGAAATACTGCGACAGCGGCCCGTTGAACAGTGCCATGTCGCGGTAAAGCACCTTGCCTTCAACAAGCTGCCAGGGGGTATACAACTCGCGCCCGAAATCAATGATCGGATCAGGCCAGCGAAGCCAGCTCCACCAGGCCATGGCCACACCGACCAGCACAATGACAAGCAGCCCGACCACATCGGCCCGGCCCCAGTCACAGATTGAGGCGCCCTTACCTGTCAACGGCAACGAAGGCTCATCAGACATGGGTGGTGGCGTCGCATGATGTTCGTGCGGATCCGGCAAATGCGTCTCTCTATTCCATGTATAGGAATAGGATACGCATCCCTATAAACAGCAGCCAGTCGAATATACCGGGAGGTTAACCACCAATCTGAGTCATTGACACAGCGCCCTGCGCGGGATGCTGAGCCGCTTTGCCGGCAAGGGCCTGCTTCAAAAGCATATCAAGACCATCGGCATCAAAGGTGGGACGTAACGCGGACATGATCGAACCGCTTGGTGCTCCCATCAGGCACGGGTAGATCGCACCGTCTGAGGTCAGGCGCAAACGATCGCAGGCCGAGCAGAAATGACAACTCATGGGCGTGATAAAACCAATAGACACCTGACGACCATCCGTCAGTGTCGCGGCGTATTGCTTTGCCGACTGCGTCCCTTGAGGCCGGGCCTGCCAATCGGCAACCACATCTGCGAGCCGCCATCGTATCTCATCAGCAGACACATATCGCTGATCCCATTGAGAAGCGAGCGGCCCCATGGGCATCAATTCGATAAAACGGATTGCAATACCGCGAGCAGCAGCGAAGTCAACGAGCGCCGGCAACTCCTCTTCGTTCTCGCCACGGATAACCACGGTATTGAGCTTGACCGGCGACAGGCCAACCGCGAGCGCGGTGTCAATTCCTTTAACCACGCGATTCAGACCATCAACGCCGGTCATTCGAGCGAATCGTTCCCGATCCAGCGTGTCGAGACTGATATTGACGCGAGAAAGACCGGCCGCAGCATAATCATAGGCGGACGCAGCCAGTGTCAGGCCATTCGTGGTCACTGCAAGATCATTCAACCTGACAATTCGGGCGAGCCGGCTGATGATCTCCAGCAGATCACATCGGCTCGTCGGTTCACCACCAGTCAGACGTATTTTCTGCAAGCCATGCCGACGGACCATATGGCGGGCAAGCGTTTCAATCTCGATGGCGGTGAGCATACCCTCTTGGTCACAATAATCGGATGTTGTCGGGCGACAATACAGGCAGCGCATCGAGCACGCAGCTGCCAATGACAGCCTCAGGTATCGAACCCGGCGACCCCAAGCATCCGCCAGTGGCATTTGAGTTGGAATCCAACCGACTGAAAAACTGTGCTTCATGGTCCACCACCCGCCAAAAGCGATAAGTGACAATGATCCAGTTCCTGCCTGACAAAGTTATCCGTTACGGTTGCAACATACCGGTAGAAATCGGTGCGCGCATTTTCCACAATCTTCTGTCGAAGCTGAGGCATCCATGCGCCTAAATGAGTCTGCAGGAAATCAGCCTGTTTCTCAAAGTACCGCGTTGCCGAATCTTCATCGCCCGCATCCGCTGCCTGCATCTGTTGAAACACGAGCAGGTACATGTACTCCAGCTCGGCAGCTATATGATCCGCCGGCTCTTTCAATGTGAACCGCAAGCCTTCTCTCTGGTACCGGGCGATCACATCCATCGTTGAGTCGCCGCAGGTGCGCCGATCGTTTTCCAGGTACACCGATCCATAGGGCGGCGCGGGAACCCGGAAGGGACCAACAAATAAATGGGCATAGTCCTGCTGCAGTTCCAGAAGCGTCGGCCATACGCCCGAACAGAGATCCGGTATGTCAGCTTCCGCCAGAACATCAAGCAAGTGCTGATCTGGTGCGTGGAAGCAGTCGGACAGCACACGGTATGTCTTGGCCCTGCATTCAATTGTGTCCAACGTTGCCATCATGAGTCCCAATCAGATTTTTTCCACCTTTACTCGCGTCACACCGTAGAACGCCGACGAACCGCTCAGCCGGTCATAATCCGCCGGGAGGATTTCGTTGTTGTTCCCGCCAAGCGGTAACTTGCCGAATGACTTTGCAGCCACCCGACCATACGCCCAATGTCCCTGGCCGAAGCACTTGGCCACCGTTCCGGGCCGAGCGCCTTCCCATAGTTTGGCGGTGCATTCGATCTGGCCCGTCGGCGAGGTGATTCGGATTCGATCGCCGCTCTTGATCCCCAGGCGCTGGCCGTCGACGGGGTTGATCTTGGCCACATCGTCCCATCGCTCGTCACCCGGATCGAGGTCTTTGAAATCCTGGTACCACGTGCAGTTGGCCGAACGCCCTTCGCGATTGAGGCGCGATTTGTAATCCACAAACAGCAACGGGTATTCCTCCTGCGATCCCCATATCTTCGGCTGCTCATAATGGGGTACGAACGCGCGCTCGCCGCGGGCGAGGTACTGCGCGGTCTCAAGGATGTCGTCCACATCGGTTTCGTGCTTCTTCGCGTGGCTTTCGAGCGCGGCCTTGAGCGTGTCAGAGTAGAACTCAAATCGGCCGGTCTTCGTCTTCATCTTGCCCCAGCGCTTGCGGAACGGATAAGGATCGGAGTTCCACACACCTTTGGCCTTGAGGTCAGCCCAGCCATTGAAGGTATCGCCGCCCTTGTGTTTCTGCGGATCCCAAAGCACGCGCGTCGTGTGCTTGAGCGCGAAGAGAGAGAACTCGGCTTCGTTGGTGGGTGCCGCGCCTGTCTCGGGGTCCTTGATCTGCCTCAGGTAATCCAACAGATTAGGAAAGCCCTTCTTCGCAAGCGCCGAACCAATCAGCCAGGGCACGTCTGTCTCATCGATCTTCACATCCCAAACCGGCTCGATGACCGGCTGGTTGAGGGTGATATGCGTATACCCGCCCGCCATCGACGGGCAGAGCCCCCACTTCTCGTACATGTGGTGAGCAGCCGGCAGCACGATGTCCGCGAACCACGTGAACTCGGACGCGTGCGTGGTGACGTGGACGACTGTCGGAATTTTTGCCAGCGCCCGATACCAGCGTTCGCTCTGCGGACATGAAAACGCAAAGTTATTGAAGTATCCGATCGCGACTTTCACGTCATAAGGGTCTTCCGTCAGAATGGCGTCCGCGCACCGGTTGGTGACCACGCCGCCACCCGACTTGCCTTTCTTCAGCGACGGGAATTCCTTGGTGCCGCGCTGGTCGATCTTTTTCTGCTTGGCGCCGGCCTTGGCAATGTCATCCATGAATGGCTTGTAGTCCGGCCACTTGTCCATGTATTTGGCGTTGCCTTTCATGGTGCCGCCGACGTTGTCAACGGAACCGACCAGCCCGTTCAGCGCATGGGCCGCCATGGCGCTGTAGCCGCCGCGCACCTGCATGACCGGGCCGCCGCCGACCCAGGAGATGGCGTGCGGCGCCGCCTTGGCGAAGCCAATGGCGATACTGCGAACTCGGCCCGCGGGTAGCTCAGTCACCTTCGCGGCCCACTCAACCGTCTTGTCCTTTAACTCAAGGTTCCACCATCTGACCAGGCCGTTGGTGTACTTCTCTTCAAAGTCCGCTTCGTTCACTTCCTGACCGGGAATGAAGCGATTCTCGCCGTCCTTGAAATCGCCGACGAATTCCTTGTTCCACAGCCCCTGAACCAGAATGGTATGCGCCATGGCCACAGCCAGTGCGCCATCTTCACCGGGTTTGATCGGCAGCCACTCATCAGCCTTGGAGGCGCTGGCCGACAGACGCGGATCGATGGCCACCACGGTCGCGCGGTCGAGCACATCACCCCAGGCGCTGGAATAGAACGAAACCTGCCGGTTCGCCGCAATGGGGTCGGCGCCCCACAGCAGGACGTAGTTGGTGTTCAACACGTCGTACTGCCGGTAAGACCATTCGCCTTCGGTGAAATATGGGCCGAACTTTTCAGCCTCGGCGCAGATGGCGCTATGTGAGATACCGTTGGGCGACCCGATGATCTGGGTCATGTTCTTGTAAATGATGTCGCGCATGTACGAGTAGCGCCCGCGCCACAAGACATACTTGTGCGTCTCATTGTTCTTGCGAAGCTCAATAATCTTGTCCGCGATGTGGCCGAGCGCCTCGTCCCAACTGATGGGCACAAAGCCGGGATCTTCATCGCGACCCTTTTTCGGATTCGTGCGCTTCATGGGCGTCTTGAGCCGGTCCGGATCGTACACCTGCTGCAAGGACAGATGGGTGCGCACGCACGCGTTGATGCCGTTAACCTTGGAGTTCGGATTGCCGCGCACCTTGATCGCGCGGCCGTTCTCCACATAAACCTGGGTGGCGCACCAGGACGTACAACCCTGGCAAGTCGTCGGCATCCAGGCGCCTTCCTCAAGGTCGCGTAACTTTTCGTCCTGCGCGAAGGCCCGAAGCGCCGGCACAGCACCCAGCCCGGCGCCGGAAGCGACGGCGGTTGCCTTGAAGAACGATCGTCGAGTCATGGCTGGTTTCATCGGTATGCCTCCGTGTTAGACCGTTCCCTTGGTGCTTTGATAAGCCCCACGGTTGTAGCTTCTGATGTAGAACACTTTCGGCGACGTGCCGAGGTGTTCCTTCAGGCGTGATGGTTTGTACTTACCCAACAGCCGGCTGACCGCACTGTCCGGATCGTTCAGGTCGCCGAAGATGCGGGCATCGCACGGACAGCCCTCCACGCAGGCGGGTAACTGGCCGCGCTTGACGCGGTGCAAACAGAAGTTGCATTTCTCCGGCACACCCTTCGGCCGGATCGCGGTCCCCGGCGTGTCTTTGTCCCGCGCGGGGTTGTAGTAAGGAATCTCTTTCCCGTTGACTTTCATCGTCACGTCACTGGCCGATGAAGTCATGTCGCCCAGCACGCTGGAACGATCGCGCCAGAAGCCGTGCGGCTTTTCGTGATTGACATAGACGGCGTCATAAGGGCAAGCCACCGCGCACGCTTTGCACCCGATGCAGATGTCCGGGTCGTGGTTCACGATTCCCGCGTCTGCGCAGTGCATGGCCGCGGTCGGACAAACCTCCACGCAGGGCGCGTTCTCGCAGTGATTGCATAGCGTGGGGATGTACTCAAAGTTGACATTCGGGTACGTCCCGTAGGTCTGCGTGATCTTGTTGGACCAGAAGATGCCGTCCGGCGTGTTGTTCTCGGTCTTGCAAGCCAGACTGCAACCACCACAACCCGTGCACCGCTGCAGGTCGATGACCATCGCCAGCTTCTTGCCTTTCAGCGCGCCGGATTCGGTTGATTCAGAGCGCCGCGAACAGCCTGCGAGCGTGGCAGCGCCCCCTGCTACAGCTACCGTCTTTAACATGTCCCTTCGCGAAATCGATTGATCGTTTTGCGCAGGGTCCAAGGTATCCAGGGGTTCCGGGGTGTCCGGGGTGTCAGGGGGTTCCGGGGTGTCAGGTCGCATGGTCGTGATCCTCAAGTTTCAAGCAGCCATAATGACCGAGTAACGCAACGCCAGATTGCCAACCAAAACCATCAGTGAAGTGACCAGGGGAAACGTGTAGGAGAATTTGCCGCTTTGCTTCTCCCGAATGATCGCAAGACCGCCCAGCACCAGCGGCAGGCACAGCCCGATCAACACCGCGCCGCCCCAGAACATCCCGCTGTAGTCCTCGATCAATCGCATCATCGCCGTGCGGCTTTCGGCTGAACCGAAGTACAGCGAACTGAGCCAGAGAGCCAAAGTGAAAAGCTGTACGGCAATCGCCGCCCCCAGAATGTCGCGCGACACCCGTATTTCCTTTAACAGCACCTTCTGCCGCGGCATGACCGAAAGGATCAGAACCACCAGCGCGATCCCCGTCATGATGAACCCACAGATGGCAGTAACGGTCATTGGCCCGGTGTTCCACAGCGGCTTGGACTTGAAAACCATCAGCACAAATCCGTGGTACACGCCGACCGATAAGGCAAACGGAACGCCCACATACCCCAGCACCCGCCGGATCGAAGGCGCCCGATCCTTGAACCACATCCAGGCGTACGCGATGCTGATGACAAAGAAGATGGCCTGGAGCCAGGCGCCCCACCAGATCGGTGAGGTCGGCCGGAACTTCAAATAGACGATGTAGAATCGCTCCGCATGTCCCAAGTGAACCAACAGAAACAGAAACCCGAACGCCACGCTCAACGGCGTGATGATTGCCGCGGTCTTCGATGCTGATTTAAACTCGTCCCCGTGGAAAAAATTCAGCAGCACGGCAAACAGAAAGCTTCCCACACCAATCCCCCCAAAGAACAGATCCAAGGCGATTCCGCCGCTCCAGAAATGGTCGTGCATCTCGTATCACTCCTTGGCTGAAGGTGGACTTGCCGCTCGACGCGGTTGGCGCCGGTGCGAATACCCGAATACGCGGCAAGACAGCCGCGTTAGGTTGTCTGCACTTCCTGACATGGTTCGACCTCCGCGCTCATGATGGCACAGGTGTCGTGACAACAGTCCAAAGTGTGTGGCGAGACTTGAGCAAGCGTGACGCGCTTCAACTCCGCCCGGATCCGCTCGCGCTGCGCTTGCCAGAAATCGTGGGTCGGACATGCGACCCGGCTCTCACAACCCGCTAAACCAAGCAAACAGTCCGGCAACCAATCAGGCCCTTCAACCGCTTGGGCTACGTCGGCCAGCGAAATCTCCTGGGCCGGTCGAGCAAGTGTGAAACCACCCTTATAGCCCCGCTTGCTGACGATCAGGTCGGACCGCGTCAGTGCATGCAGGACCTTGGAAAGATAGGGAAGTGGGATGCCGGAGCATCCGGCGATCTGCTTTGCCAGGACCGGCTGGTTGCCCGAACTGTCCAGGCAGCCCAGAGCAAGAATCGCGTAGCCGGTGGTCTGGGAAAGACTCAACATGGCCTAATCTCCATGTACAGATATTATGATCTCTTTATCTAATAATAGTGTCAAGAAAAAAATGACCTACCGGTCAGAAAAACCGTTCCCGAGCGTTTTGCGTTACTTCTCGGTACTTGACGGCCGCGAGGCGACGCTTTGCCGGCGGGTTTGTAATCGCTGTGAATCAACACCATGCACCGCTGGCGCAGCGTCAAACGACAACAAAGTCACCTGCGACGTGGTCACGTCGCGGCTGTCAATTCGGATCAAAGTGCTGACTGTTGCTGCAGAATCGCCCAAGGGATTACAGGCTCTTTAAGGCTATTGCGATATGGATAAGGGCAGCTGGTTATCAAATTAGTTGCCAGGCGCTCCTGGTCACTGCACCCCAACAACTGCCGAGATCGGACCCGGACGCCGCAGCGGCGAAATCGCCTGAACCTGATAGGTATAACGCCCATCGCGCTTGGCCGTTTCATCAATAAACTCAGTCACCACGCCACCGGGGCCGTTCAAGATGCGCCCGTAAATTTGTTTAAGCAACGTCGGCTGCTCACCCTGCCCACCCCGAAACACCTTGTACCACTGCACGTCACAGCCAACCCAATCATCAATCGGCAGACGCCAGCTAAGCCGCATGCCCTGCGCATGGCGTGCCACTTTCAGGTTCTGAACTGCCGGGGCAGCAGGAAGCGGCCCTGTCCCCCCGGAACCAGACCAGCTCTGATCGCCGGACAGCACCGCATAAATGCGATACCACGCCGGCTCAAGGGTATCGCTGATGTGCCAGCCATCGCTGCGCCGGTCGAGCTTTACTTCCTTGCCCGTGTCGATGTTGATCACGCGCAATGACTCGCGCTGATCGCGAATGAGAATGTCCACGTCGTTGGCAAGCCCCTTGGTCTCCAGCTTGCGATTCTCGCCCTCGTAAGCACGAAGGTCGTTCACCACGAAAAGCATGGGGATGTCCTTGTACGTGTAACCCTGCATGACAATGTCGAAGTTGTCGCTGTCGAAGTAAGGACGAAAGCCCGCATCATGAAAAAGCTTTCGGACCTCGCGCGCGCTATCATGCAGATACGCGCGCAGTTCGTGCGCTTTGCCTTTAAAGCTGATGCCCTTGTTAGCACGAATCTTCGAGCCGATCATTGCACTCGACAGCTGCACCGGACGATTCAGTGGCGACTTGCCCTCGGGCGCTTTAAATCCCTCGCGGACAAACACACCGCCGCCGGCTTTCTCAATCTCCAACAAATCCGCGTAGTCCGCTTCGCTGATCGATGTCGAGGGGCGCACCGCATATCGATACGATGCAAGGTTCGCCCGCCGATCTTCTTCGTTGCGCAAGATGTCGAACGGGATGTGTCCGACCATCAGCGAAAGATAAAAGTCCGCAGGGCTGTAAACCCCACCCAACACCGCCACACGCGGCTGCATCGGCTTCCAGTCGCGAAACAGTTCGCCGCGATCGCGAATCAGCCGACCGGTCGTTCGGATGGCGGGCTCTTTAATAAGGCGTCTCTGAATGATCTGTTCGATGCGCTGTTGAGCGACCTCTTCCGTCTTCTCTCCCTTGTAGCGATAGAACGGTTGATCGAGATGACCGGGCTCGAACGTGTGAACACCCCAGTGATAGAGCTTGTCCGCACCAATACAGATCGCCAGCAGGTTGGCTTCCAGAGTCGTGTCGTGATACGCGCCGCGAATCAGTTGTGTGCTGTGCGCCGCCGCAGCGGGACGCGTCATGGCCTTGAGGCGCAACACGCCATCGGCAATGCCCTTCGGATCGCTGCTGATGTAAGACCACGTGCCGCCAAACCCGTTTACGATCTTGACCGCCCAGATCGGATCCACCCAGTACTGAGCATTGGACACGCGCTCACTAAACGCCGCTTCAATGGACTTGCGCAAACGCCAGTCGCCGCCCGGCTGATGCGGACCGGCCCACCAGCTGCCAATGGTCTTCAGTGTGGGATTCTGCACACCGTCCTTCTGCGCGACGTCAAAGATGACTTTCAGCGCCTCGGGATAGGCCTGTTCTGCCTTCTTCGGCAACGGCCAACCCATCTCCGTCCCGATCAGAAACATGCGCAGGCGTTTGCCTGTGTCGTATTGCAGGCACTGCTCCAGCGTCTGTGTAAACCCCTCGGTGTAATGGCGAATGACCGCCGGATGCACCGGGTTGTAAGCGGGCTTGCCGCTCGGGTCCTTACGGTTTAACAGAATGCCCTGGTCGATCATCTGTTGACGCGTCAGGCCGATCTGCTTGGCGAACCGGTCTGTATTGGGCTGGAATGAAAAACGCAGCCCCACGTCCAGCTGGTATTTCTGTGCCGCCTCCAGGGAGGCTCGCATGCGTTCCACCCAACCGGCACCGATTCCAGTGACATCCGCATTGCGCAAAAGGGTATGCGTGAATCCCAGGTCCTTGAAGTACCGAAAGTCACGTTCGACCTGCTCCGGCGTTTGCGCGAAGCGGTGGCCGTCCCAGATGATGTAGTCAAACGGCGGCTCGGAAGCAAAGGTCTGCCCAACGAAAAATTGAGCAACAAGAAACACAACCATACCTGTGCGCGCAAAGGCACGCCATGCTTTGGGACGTAAGTTTTTCATCATGTGAAAAATCCGATCGACACTAATTTTTAATCCACGGCCTCATCGTTCGGATCAAACAAACGTAAACGCTCGTTGTAATCGGCCTGGGTTGGCGCCCTGTATCCCCCAGTAATCAATTCACCGCGCATCACCGCAATGTGGCCGTCAAAAAACAGGACGTTGCCGCTTTGGTTCAAATGCCGCGTCGGTCCGACAGCAGGCCAGTTGCTGCCCGGACCAGTGACCCAGATGCGGTCAACAACGAGGACCCTTCCCGGATTCGGTGCGCCGGTGTCGCTGATGTTCAACGTGCTCGATGGGCGAACGACATCAGCCACCCGGTGAAACGCCATTTCCGCGGCCTTTGTTGCGTTCCAGGGTCCGCCGCCTGTCGTTCCTTTGTCGATCTGAACGCGTACGTTCATGGCATAGGATGACCTCAGATACGTGTAGCCCCACAGGGCCAACTCATCCTCGGTGGTATCCAAGGACTGCGACGGGCAGATGAAAATCTCGCCGCTTTGTGCCCTGTTACGAAGGAATTGAGGGCTGCCTGCCGTGCGTTGAATCTGCGTGGCGTAGGGCAGCATCCACCATTTCCAGAACGAAATCTGGCTGTGATACTGGCCGGCAGGTGGCACACCACCGGGCAACTCATCGTCGTAGTCCGCGGCAAACGCAAAAGTCGCAATGCCCATCTGCTTCTCACCACTGGCGCAGGTCGTCTGCCGAGCCGATGCCCGCGCCTGCTGCAAAGCGGGCAGTAGGATCGCGATCAGGATCGAAATGATGGAGATCACGACCAGTAGCTCGATGAGCGTAAATGCAGCCTGGCTGCGATGACTGTTGGCATCAGTTAGATGTGAGGTGCGCATCGAATGGTCTCCTGTCCCTTCATGAAGGGACACGTGCGAAGTCGCTTACTGAGTAGCTTCGTCGTTCGGGTCATACAAACGCAGGCGGTCGTTGTACATGGCATGCGTTGGCAACCTGTATCCTCCGGTGAGCAGTTCACCGCGCATCACCGCAACGTGGCCGTCGAAAAACAGAACGTTGCCACTTTCGTTTAAGTGACGCGTCGGCCCGAGCGCAGGGGTGAAACTGCCGAAGGAGCGCGCAAAGATACGATCAGATGCAAACAATGTGCCGGGATTTGGTCGGCCGGTGTCGCTGATGTTCAACGTGGTCGACTGGTGCGTGATTTCATCCAGCGTACGAATCGCCAGCCGCGCGGAGTTCACCGGACCCAACGGACTACCGCCGGCTGTTCCTTTATCGACCTGTACACGCAGATTCATCGCGTAGGATGACTTGAGATAACCGTAGCCCCAATCGAACATCTGAGCCGGGTCGGTGTCCAAGTCCTGCGATGGACAGACGAAAAGTTCGGCGCCGTTGGACTTGTGCCGAAGAAACTGAGGGCTGCCGGCCGAACGTTCAAGCTGCGTGGCGTAAGGCAACAGCCACCATTTCCAGAAAGAGATCTGGCTGTGATACTGACCGGCCGGCGGCACCCCCCCGGGCAACTCATTGTTGTAGTCTGCCGTAAACGCGACGGTTGCAATGCCCATCTGTTTTTCACCGCTGGCACAGGTCACCTGCCGAGCCGATTCGCGCGCCTGCTGCAAGGCGGGCAGCAGGATCGAGATCAAAAGCGAAATGATGGAAATAACAACCAGAAGTTCAATCAGTGTAAACGCGGCTTGCCTGTGAAAACTACTGGAGGCGGCATGATAGGACGTGTCCAAGAATCGTCTCCTTCCAGAAATGGACGCGCTTCTGCGCGATGTGATTTCTCTCTCTATCCCTGAAGCACCGGTCCGGTGCTGTTCCCTTTCATGATCTGTGGTTGAACAACGATATGTGTGGTTGAAGACCGCCCACCCTGAACGCGCTGTCGCAGGGCGTCCACAGCCTGTCGCCCCACTTCTTCCATGCATCCATCAACCGCTGTCAGCGGCAACGCGCCCCAGAACTTCGGCCACGGGCGACGGTCGAACCCCACCACACTCATGTGTTCCGGAACGTGCACACCGGCTTCTGCCATGTAACCGATGATGTCAATCGCCAAGTTGTCCGTCACCGTCACCATGGCCGTCCAGTCCGACTCAAGCACCTGCTGAGCAATCTGCTTGCCATGGGTCGTCCAGTGTTCCTCGAACCGCAGGATGGACGGCTCAAGCTGCGCCTCGTACATCGCCTGCTGGTAACCGGTCGCGCGATCCACAAACGGCGGGCGTCGCCACGTGTGCGCGACAAGACCGATGCGGCGATGCCCCAATTCGATCAGCTGTTTTGTAATCTGAGCGGTGCCGCCGATGTTGTCCTGGTAAACCCGATCAAAGTCGCCTTCGGCTTCCACCCGGTCCGGCGTGCAGACTGTTGGCAGATCGCCAAGACTGTCCATCTGCTGCTGTGTCACCGGGCCCAGCACGATTAGCCCGTCCACCATGCGCTCGCGATCGTTACGAATCGTCTTGTCGTCCCCGGATGTCAACACGACTTCGCCACCATCCTGTTTGATTTCCGCGCTGATGGCCTGAATCAGGAGCGCGTAAGGGTACTGGCCGAACAGTGATTCTTCCGGAATAGCAAAGCTGACCAGACCCACGCGCTGCAATGCATTGCGCCCGCGCCGATTTCGTTTGGCAGGCCGACCGTAATTGAGCCGGTCGGCCGTATCGAGCACCTGTTGACGGGTCTGTTCAGAAATGTCATCGCGCCCGTTTAAGGCCTTGGACACCGTTGCCGGCGATACCTGGGCATGCCGGGCGAGTTCCGCGATGGTCAGTGTGGCTTGTTTTTCAGATGGCATGAATAAAATGAACCTGGTTCAGTGTCGCTTGCATTTCCGCCGAAACCAACAAATTATTTTCGAAATAACATTCAGTCAATTTCGTACACACCCTAGTTTATACCCTGAATTTTTTACCGTCAATGATTTTATTTCTTATTTTTACTTTCTTTTATAGGGTTGATTGGCCTAATGGATTTCGATAATATTTCGAAATCTTCGAAAGAATCAAAGGGAGCAACATCTTGATTGCCAAACGATTCACAACGGTTGGCCGTGCCTCGTTTCTGTTGTCAGCCATCTTCGTTTTCTTGTTTGGGATGTCGGAGTCCGTCTCGGCTTCGCCTCGCGTGAAGCTCATTTCCGAAATGAACAACCCGGCCGAGTTGAACCTGACATCGAAGCATCTGCGCCTGGTGCCAGGCCCGAACGGGCGCAATGCTATCGCCTTCGACGCAGGCAACAGTGGCCGCATCGACCTGAGCGCACTTGGAATCGAGCCGCGCGACTACGACTACCTGATGATCGAGGTCAAGGGGGGTGGCAGGGATTTCATGCGCATCTCGCTGGAGAACTACCCCGGTGACGGCGAACTCTCCCACTGGTACTTCCTCGATTCCGCGCGCCCGGAATTCGCCTGGCAAACAATCTGGATCGACTTGAAGAAACCGGAAGAGATCAAGCCGCCCGGCAGGTTCAAGGGCATGGCCGCCAAGAATCCCAACCTGCGCGGCATGCAACTGCTTTTCCGCCCCGGGTACAACGGTAAGCCCCTGATCGTCGGCCGACTGCGCATCGCCAAGACGGCAGTCAGTCTGGATTGGGATCAGCGCAAAGCGCCATACACATGGAACAAAGGCGGGGACCTGACCTACCGCTACCCACTGGAACTGAAGAATCATTTAAAGACCGCGGCGACAGTCAATCTCAGCCTTGAGCCATTTGAAGTTCGACATGCCACAGCCAAACTCGAAACCGAGCGTATTGAACTGAATGCAGGTGAGACGCGCATCGTCCACGCCAGCGTGACCCTGCCCGCCGCGGTAGCCGCCAAGGCAGAGCCGCTCTATGCCGAGCGCTTCACCGCTTACGCCGAAGTCGAAGGGCTGGCGGATTCAAAGGTGACCATCTATCGCAGCTCCGACCCGATGCACCTCCCGGTGGTCGTACCTATTCCTGAAGAGCAGCTGAAGCATCCCTTCTATCCCGTCGCGCCCAAGGCGCTGTCCGATGAGCTGATCGAATATGACGAGAAGCTTATGCGAGAGGTTTTAGAGCAGAAAAGCGTCGAGAAAGTGATTGAGGATGCCAGGACGCAACGGCTCACCGACTCGGGCTTCATGAGCGCGCTCTCCTCGGCCGCTTACCTTTACAACCGCACCGGCGAGAAGGCGATGTTCGAGAAAGCGCGTAAGCTGTTGGCCGCGCTGCCCGGCATCTATCGCGAACGCGAAGCGGCCTTCATGCAGAAGGAAGTACAGCCCATCTCCGACGGCATCATCGCCCACGCCGGGCTCAGCCTGGGCTGGCGCATCGGCGGGACACAACGCCCACCCTACCTCTACGGCAAAATCGGCAACAGCAAGGCCGGCAGACTGACGGGCATCGCCTACATCTACGACTTCCTCGAGCCGGAACTCGATGAAAAACTCAAACGCGACCTGATCGACAACTTTTTCATGCCCGCCGCGCTGCGCACCCGCAACCACTACGTCGGTCCAAGCAATATGCAGTACACGCAGAACACCGTGACGCTCTACGGCGGCCTGCTGACACGCAACTGGCCGATGGTCGCCTTCACCATGAGTTCACATCACGGCCTGGACTACGCCTTTAAAACCGGCTTCTGCAAAAACGGCCTCGCTTGGCACGAAACCGAGCACCACACCTACGCGATCAATCCAATTCTGTGGACAACTGAAATTCTTTACGGACTTGGGATCGACCGGTACGACGAGCGCCTCTATCAGATTATGCACACACGCGCGGGCGTTGCGCTGAACTGCGATTACATCCACAAGGACTTCCGCGCCTACATTGATAAGCATCGTTTCGCCGGCAAGCCCTACGCGGCAAACATGAAAGCCAAGGCCCAAGCGCACGACGGCGAGGACCTGCATGGACTCAGTTGGCTTAAATGGAATGGCCGCGAAGTGATGATGAACTGGGGCCTGTTGGCCTATCGAAACTGTCCCGCCCTCGGATGCCTTTATATGAAGAGCAAGGATACGAAGGTGAGCGGCGTGGTGCTGGACCAGGGGGACGCATCGCTCTTCGGCAACAGCGGCATCATTGTGGATGAACTCTACAAAAGCCCGTGGAGTAACAGACTCGGGCTGGACATTGACGGGCCAGTTCAGTTCGTTCAGGCACAGACTGTGCCGGCGTTCACGGACTGGACGACCAACCGTACCTTCGCCGTCGTCGATGACATCGTGCTGGTTGTAGACCGTATGACGAGCGATAAGGAGCGCAAAACCGTGGACTGGCTCCTGCGCGGCATGAAATCCATACCCGATCTTAATCTCGAACAACGTAACGGGTCCTGGACGCAGAAAGAGAAAAACTTCACCCTGAACATCAGCTATGGCGCCGAGGTAAAGAAACATCAACTCGCGCGGACAGACAGCCCGTGGCGCACCGCGGACAGGACAATGACCATGGTTGGCGGGTCTGGGACGCAAATCATGTCCTTCCAATGGAAGCGCGAGCCGACTCTTATGGTCCGACGAAAGAATGTGAAACAGACGGACTTCATCGCCGCCTTCTCCAAGCGCGTGCAGTGGATCACCCGCCATCCTGTTAACAAGGCCAAAGGAGGCCCGGCTGCAGGCATCGGCCTGAAGATCACGCTCACCGACGGAACCGCGTTTAAAGCGATCGTAAACTACGAGCCCCAAGGCACAGAAGTCGTCTTCGAAGGGCTTCGAACAAAAGAACGGTTCGCGACCGACTACAAAGCCAAACTGCAAGCCTTTTCAGGCATGCGGCTGGCAACCGACGATACACATCAATGAACATGTCAATCAGTTATTCGGTGGCTGAGTCTGAAAAATCCGGCACGCACAAGGCCGTTGAGCCGTTCGGCTCGCGCGCCTTTGGTTGGCCGAATGTCTTTTCGCCATCGGAGGCTGGCCTGGCGATTGAGGATGTGTGGCCGAGTCTTTACATCGGGGCGGATCGTGTCGAAGAAATGGCGCGCAAAGTCCGGACACTTGAATGGGCCAAACAGGCGCTGACACGCTGGCAGTCAGAAGCGGAAAGTGTGCTGCGCGAGCCGCCTGCGTTCATGCAGGGTAAACCCGGCGGGCGTTGCTCGATGCATACGAACGACGGGACGCACCTGGTCTTCAATCCTGCTGACCCATCAAAATTCTACGATCCGCGCAAGAAGCAGTTTGTTGAACCAAACGAAGCGATGCGCGCCGCTTCAGTCACACTCTCGCACGAACGCGTACGACGTTTGATGTCCAGCCTTGCGTTTCTGTGGCGCCTGACTGGCGACGAGCGATACAGCCAATGGGTGTGGGATGGATTACGCCGATCGGTCGAACTGTATGCCTCCGCCGATTACGGTCAAAAATTTGGTCGTGTGTACGACGGACTGTATGAAGCCCAGTCCATGATGCAACTGATCCAGGCGCTGCAACTGGTCGAAGGCGCCCCCGGAACAACAGAGTCAGATCATCAGGCGGTTATCGACACGATTCTTCAGCCGGTCGGCGAGAAACTATCCAGCTGGATGGATGCCATGATCGTCCACAACATGTCCTGCTGGTCCATGGCGGCGCTGGCACTGCTCGGGCGCTACCTCGGGCGCAATGATTGGGTCAACAAGGCATTCCATAGTGAACGCTGCGGTCTGACTGCCCTGCTGACGCGCGGCTTGCCGATCGACGAAAACACCGGTCAGCCGGACGGGTTCTGGTTTGAGGGCAGTGTGTTTTATGGCTGCTTCTATGTGACTACACCGATCATTCCACTTTATCGGCAGGCGGAAGAAGCTGACGTTATTGACGATAAACTACGTACCCGATTCGAATCGATGTTTGTCGCCCCACTGCACTTTGCGGATTCGCGCCTGCGCCTGCTGAGCATCGCGGATCGGGTCGGCCCGGGCGTTCTGCAGCTCACCCAGATGCGACATCTATATGAATACGCCGCAGGCCAGGTCGATCCGACGTATGGCCCGTTGCTCAACCTGCTCAATAAACGATGCGGCGCATCGCGTGACAATCTCGCCGCTTTGGCCTGGGGCCCGGACGAACTTCCGCCATCACAGACACCCGATCGCCTGCAACACAGTTGCGTCCTGCCCGCGTACCGCGTTGTCACGTTCCGACACAATGACACCACACTCTGGTTCAACGCCAGCCAGGACTGCGGCGGTGGTGATGGTCATCATCACATGGATAAACTCTCGCTGTCCCTGCACGCCGAGGGTGAAATTGTCAGTTCCGATCTTGGCTGGCCCGGGCGGGAGGAAGACAAGACCCGAGGGCAGTACCTCAACGGCACACTCTCACACAACACACTGCAACTGGATGAATTCGATCAAGGCTGCATGAAGAATGTCAGCTTCGATGTCGATCTGAAAGCGCCGGTTCCGTGGGCACGGGCTACGGTGCGAGGCACTTCCGAATTAAAGAATCTGTGGAAAGTCTTCCGCGACCATCATGGCGGCCGATTACAGGAAGGCTTATACGATCACGCGACCCTGACGCGCACAGTCTTCTTTGACTATCCGTACATCGTACTGCTCGACGAAATGGACGCCGAATGCGCAAGACGATTCAGCTTTGCATTCCACGCGCGCGGCGACATGGTCGTGAAAACACAAGAAGCAGCGGACTCAAGCTCGTTGGCAATGCAGCCTCTCCCCGATGACGGCGCCTGGTCCCACTTCCGGGGGCGGACCAGTGCCGACCCGATTGAGATGCTGGTTGCCGACTGGCGTATTCACGCCGACCTGATGCTGCGATTGGTCGCGGTTTCAGACGACCCCTTCGAAGCCACGTGGGGGCACACACCGGACAATCCCGCTGACATCCTGCGCGGTACTGTGTATCTACGCGCGCCCGGAGAGCAACGTATCTTTGCTACCGTATTGGAAGTTCATTCGGGCACGCCGACAGTGCAGGCTGTCACGCTACAAGACAAGGGTCAAGTTACTGTCGACCGGATTGACGGTTCACACATTGCGTACGGGTTCAACGGGGTTGAATAAAATTAATCGCCGCTACGACGATAATTCGACCAACGCTTTGGGCGAAACGCGACGACGAACCGCATCATATGCATCGCTAATTTCATCCAGTGGGTAAGGCGCATTGGCGTCGTACCACAATGACGCATCAAGACGATTACTTCGCACCAGATCACAAACAGCCTGATGCGCTTCGGCTTCGTCGTAACCACTGGGCGGTTGATATCGAAACGACCCCCTGGCAAGCCCCGGCGTGATGGTCAGGTTGTCACGATCGTCCAGACCATAAACCGCAACGGTGCCATCAGGCTTCAGCAATGGCAACATCTGGTCCACGGCGCCGTTGCGCCCCAGCGCGTCAATGATCAGATCAAAGCCGTCCGGGGACGTCTTTTTTACCACATCGACAAGGTTCGCATCACGATAGTCGAAGTAATGATGCACGCCGGTCTTCGCGAGCACCGCGTCGCGCATCCGCGCCGCGCCGATCAGTACAACGTTTGGCGAGTCCAGATTAGCGGCATGCACCGCGAAAGCCAGGCCGTTCCCACCCGACCCAATGACAAGCACGGATCGACCTTCACCGCAAATGCCAAGGCGTGTGAAATACGAATACGTCTCTCGCCAGGTAGTGAACATCGGCCCGATGCGCAAATCAATCGACGGCGGAAGAATCTGATTGACCCGGTGTCGCATCCATCTGTCAGACGGCAGGCCGTCCGCGCGCATGGCCCAATGGTCATACGCGAGACCCATCTGCGCAAAACCACCCCAAGTAATCGACAGGTTCACTTCCGGCATGGCCGGTGCGCCGACGCGCGTGACAATGTCGCCAACCTGCAAATGCCGAACCTTGCTGCCGACGGCCACCACTTCGCCGATTGACTCGTGTCCCAGGATTGTCGGCAGTGCGCCCGTCCACGGGAAACATCCATCAATGATGTGCGTGTCGGTCCCCGTACACGTCGCGCCATAAAGAACGCGACAGACCGCCGAATAGTCATCAAGCTGCGGATCGGGTACGTCCTGAACCGTCAGCTCACCAAACTGTCTGATCACCGCTGCTTTCATCGGTACAACACCTCAACAGACTGCTTACGGCAGGCCCGTTCCTTTGTAGTTCTGCGGCGCGCCAAGTATCCAGCCGATCCCGAACGGCTCTTCAAACGGCCGGTAAGGCACCTTGGCCGCGATCTCGTCCAGGCGTTGCAAAATGTCGGCCGGCAGCGGCCCCTTATCAATCGCTGCGACGTTCTGCTTCACTTCCTCCGGCGAACGCGCGCCCGTCAGAATGCAATGAACATCCGGATTGGACAAGACGAAACGCAGCCCCAATTCCGCCAGTGGCAGACCACATTCATCGACAAAGTTGTAAAGCTCATAAAACTGATCACGCCGCGCCTGTGACATCCATCTGGCGCGCTCAATCACTTCGCGATCAAATCGGCGTGCAAGCGCGCCCTGGTGTAAAGGTGATCCCACCACGATGCCCATGTCATTCGCAACAGCTGCCGGAATTACCTCAAGTGCGGCCTCGCGATAAAGTGCGCTATAGTTGAACGCGGTCAACACCACCGAGAACTTGCCGCTACGACACAAATGCGCCATCTCGTATGCCGTGGTGCCGCCCAGCCCGAAGTGGCTGATGCGCCCGGCATCTCGAAGTTCGTGCAGGACCTCCAACACAACGCCTTCGACCGTGTGAATATCCGTCCACCAGTCATACTGCTGCGGCCGATCCGGCTCGTGAACGAACAGAACGTCAATGTGATCGCGCTGGAGCAGTCGAAGGCTGTCTTCAAACGACTGGCGAAGACAGTCCTTATTGGTTGGATCAAAAGGCTTGGGCTTTCCGCCAAGCTTGGTCGAAAACACAAGCGGGCCATCGTAGCCGGCCAATGCCTTGCCAAGCACCTCTTCACTGTTGTAGTAAGTCGGCGCGGTGTCGATGACGTTGATGCCCTGATCCAGCGCTTCGCGCACCGTTCGCCGGGCCTGTTCGAAGTCAGATAGAGCTGACGCAACGAAGAGGCCGCCCAGTCCCAGCCGGCTCACCTCCAGTTGCGTTCTCCCGAGTTTGCTGCGTTCCATGCCAAAATCCTTTTGCCACCGTCTCAAATCAAAGTCACATTGTGCGGCTCGGCCTGCCGCTCGACAATATGTTGATTTGGCGATTGCTAGCACGATCTTGTTCAAACAGCCGATTCAGCCGGCAACTGAACGCAGGCGAAATATCCAAAGACAAACACTAACTTTGCCGGACACGACTTTGAAACAGTTCAATGATCGACGAAGGATGTTCGAATTTAGAATGCTGCCCTTCCTTGCCGTCACTCGGCCGGTTGACGCGATGCAGAGTGTACGGCGGGTCAATGGTGAGCGTCTTGAAGCTGCTTCGGTCATCGACAAATCGTCTGGCCGCGCGCGCTGCGCCCTCACGGATCATTTCACAGGCGCGCTTCGGTTGCAGATGAACCGCGGCTTCGTGAAAACGCTCGTAAGCTTCCGCTTCCAACTCATCTCCGGTATCGGCAACGACTCCCTCAAGCACAGCAACCGTCTGAACCCATGGAGTCAGCGACTGGGCTTCATCACAAAACGCCTTTTCGCCACTTGCAAAGATTACCGGTACACCTAATTCACCCGCCATGAATGCGCCCTCGCCGTATTCACCGATGGAGATGTCATTCAGCGTCTGATCAAGCACATGAAATGAGCCGGTATGCGTCAGATGAGAAAAGGGTGTGCCGGCCTTGGCGTGCTGGCCGACATAAGCGACAGCGTCGAACTCACATGTCATGCCAAATGGATAAGCAACCGGCCCCCAGCCGCGCGACAAACGGGCGCGCGGGTCCAGCAGGTCGATGTTAATCGCGCCCGCGCCGTGGCCGTCCACCACAAAGAAGTCAGTAAACCCGCCGTCCGCGAATCCTTCAATGGCGGCATTGACTTCCTCTGTCAGCAGCCGTCGCGCGGTCTCGTAATAACGGGATTCCTGGTAAATATAGTCGCGCGCGTTGATCACACCCGCGACGCCTTCCAGATCGGTCATGATGTAGAGTTTCATGTGGCTCTCGTCGTCAATCAGATTTGGCATTAGACATCAAGGTCATAAATCAGAATTTCCTGCTGGCCTTCCCGATTACATCGCGCGAGCACTTCGCCATCAGCCGAGTAGACCACACATCCCCCCTCGCACTCATAAATCCATGATCGGCCCGTTCGATTGGTCACGAGCATCGGCGCGCCGATGGCCCGCGCACGTTCGCCAAAGACATTGAAATCAGGAAGAGCACCCCGATTGTTAGGATAGAACACAACCGCAGGCTTCAGCGCTCCGGCACGCTCGACGCATCGAGGCGCCTCACCGTCAGCGCAAATGAAACACGTGGCTTGAACCCCGTCTATCTCAAACAGCTCCGGCCCTGTGCCAGGATCGTAGCGAGACCACTCGTTTCTGTATCCTCTGTCTTTCGGTTCATACCAGAGCCATGACTTACGGTACCGATACAAAAAACCATCCGGCCCTACAAAAACCTGGGTAATGTAGTAGCGGCCGTCCTCCACTTCGGATAATCCGAAGCTGATATAACAGTCATGCTTTTGCGCCAGGTTTAACATGCACTGAGTCGATCGACCGGCTGGTACACGTTCTGCCAATTCTTCCAGACGTGGCGTATAGTCACAGACGGCACCCTCGTGAAACATGATCCAGCGAGCCCCCTGCTCCGCGGCTTCACGTACCAGAGAAGACATGCGTTGAAGGTTCTCGTCCACAGATTCCGGTTCGGCATCAAACTGGATAAGCGCTACGCGTACGACCGGCATACCAATCCTCTCTGCGAATCAATCAGAGATTCATCTCGGCTACTCAGACAGATCGCGAACCTTACGCCCGGAATCGTCTCGGTGCAAACCGGCCAGAAATTGAGAAGGACTCATACCAAACGTTCGACGAAACACGCGGCTGAAATAGTTGCGATCACCGATACCCACCGTATCAGCGACTTCCGAAATATTCATCGATGTCTCTTGAAGCAACCGTCGCGCGTGATGCAGACGCAGGCTCTTCAGATACGCGGTCGGCGATTGCCCGATGATGCGCGTAAACGCCTTGCACAGATGCGAAGACGACAATCGAGAGACTTCGCAATAGTCCGCATACCCCTGTGGCTCCGCGTAGTTCTGGTCGATATAGTCACGCACCGCAAGAACCGCCTTGGTTGTTTTGCCACCCAGCCCGTCCGGCGAACGAACATCAACGCCGTGCGTCAATAGAATATTCAGGATCGGCCAGAGTAATGACATGCCGACGGTGTCATTTGCGCGGACGCCGCTGAGCATTTGTGCGATAAGCTTTGACAGCCCTTTCACGGATGACGTGTCAAAGACAAGTGGCAGCCGCCGACTGACAGCCGACGGAATGGCATTAATGATCGCGGCGTCATAAGGATCAGCAGCCATCGCAAAAAGTGGCCGGGACTGACGAGAGGGCTCAGGCGTCCAATCGAAATGGATGCAGTGACGCATCACTGACTCATTTGCAGCCGTCCGGCTGTCATGCCACGTGTTTGGCGGAATCAACGCCAACGATTTTGCGCGCATTTGATGAACGGCCGAACCGATGGCCAAGCGAAATGTGCCCGAGGACACATATACCAACTCCGTGTCATACAGACGCCGCTTGGGCTCAATGAAGTTGGCCTTCCATTTTCCTTCCCAGAAGTGTCGGATATTGGGTGAAAAGAGATTCATATGCCGAGGCAAACCTATAACTACTAACTACTGGAACAACAATATCGCCTGATGACAATACAAAGCGAAGTTAACGCAACACGACAACGAATTCGAGACACGCGAGACGAAACGAACTTTCCAATTGGCACATCAATAAAAACGATTGACCAATCAAATATTTGATATATATATTTTTATTTAGAATATATCATATTGAATCAATAGATAACCCAGGCTTCGATTCAACGGCGATTCCAGCATCGACCGGGAACCACCCGCTATGGAAATGACTTTTTTGGCCTCCAAACCCTGCTTTGAAGTGATTCCCGTCAATGACGGCTGCCATGTGGTCAATGACGGGGGCAAGACCATTGCTCTGGTCAGCAGTCAGGGCAGCATCGACTGGCTGATCCGCTCACCGATCGAACCGGGCCATCGGATCAGCCACATCGAAAAAGAAACACACCTGAGTTACGTACAGGGTTTGAAAATCGATCTCGTCCCGCCGCATCCGCATCTGCTGCTGAGACAGTTCGACTATCAACTGGCCGAAGATGGCTCGACCGTCACACTGATCGGCGACAGTCGCAGTGAGGATGGTAAGTTTGAAGCGCGCGCCGAGGCCGAACTAAGCGTCTGCGAGCGCGGCGCTAGATACGAGTGGCTGTTTCGATCCACGCTGGCCTGCCTGTCCAAAGAGCCGGTTGACATCTCGGGTATTGAGTTCACCAATGTGTACCCGGGCGGTTGCGGCGGCTGCTTCCTCTACGCCCCGCAAAAGAAATTCACCGATACGTTGATGACTGATCGCGAAGGCTCTGTCTGGCGGTTTCCGCATCAACACACGATGCACTATTCGCCCAAGATCGAAAAACTGCGCTTTGCGAAAGGCACCCTCGCCGGCTTCTTCGGCGAATCAACCGGCAGCCCGGTTGTGGAAGTGCGCGAATCCACGCTTGAGCCTGACTGGGCCATTTGCGACATGTATTTCGACCTGCATTGCCTCGTGCGCGTGCCAAAACCCCTTAAAAAAGGACATATTCATCGCTACGAAGCCTTGATTCGGTACCTGTCCGACACGGAATCGCGCGCCCTGCTCCAGCGCGCCAGGCCGATTCAGATCACCGATCAGGACCGACGCACGCATGACTTTCCGCGGCTGGATCTCGGCCTGAACCGATTCATCAACCCGTGTCACGTAGACCGGCTGGACGACTGTTCTGTCTTTCGCACTGCCCCGCCCCAGCGCGCTTGGGATCGGCAGGTCGGCCACGAAACCAGAGGCGCGCTGCGCATCACCAACGACAAACACGAGACAACCGTCTGGTCCGCAGTGCCGCCGAGCCAGATTCCCAATCGGCGCCGCCTACGCATCACCGGCAAAATCAAAACCCAAAATGTCGAAGGGGAAGGGATGTTCCTGCGCGTTCGCTATCACACGTTTGTCTGGCACCCGGAGCCACACGTCGAATGGGCCCGAACCATTCAGTCAACACCCGTCACCGGCACTTCCGACGGCTGGGTCGAGATCGCGTTGCCTGCGCTGGATGTCCCGGAAGAGCATTTCGATTATCTGATCTGGCTCGACCTTGTTCTGGACGGCAAGGGCGTTGGCTGGCTTACCGATCTGGATATTGATCTAGGATCTCTGCCACAGAATGACCCCGTGCAAGCCGAAGGCTCCACGCGAGGACAAAGCGCCCAACCCCAATTCGCCGCCTCCGTCAGTCCCGCCGGAAGTACGACTTAAGTCACTCTAACGCCACACAATACGCGCGGCACACCATTCGGCTTCCGACCAATGAATCAAAATCTATTGACGTCGATTCATAGTGATATATAATAATATTTGAAAGGTATATCATATCGTGAAGATAGTAAATCAACTCACTGGCCGTGCAGGCCGGACTTCCGCTCGTCGGCGTAAGCAATCACTAATTCTCACGCAATTGCGCGCCCGCATTGCCAGCGGCCACTACGGCCCAGGCGAGCGTCTGCCCACCATTCGCCAGTTGGTCGATGACTTCGGTGTCAGCTATGTCACCGCGCAGCGCGCCATGGCACAGTTGGTCGAAGAAGGTTTCATTCTCAACAATCGGCAAAACGGCACATTTGTGGCTGAGCGCCCGCCGAACCGGTCACGGTTCGCCATTGTGTTTCCGCATCGACCGGTCGCGCACCGCCCCTGGTCAATGTACTGGGCGGCAATGGAGCGCGCGGCCCTGGAACTGGAAGGCGAACTGGGCGTTGAATTTCCGATTCGCTATGACATTGAAGCTGGCGCCCACCGGACCGAAGACTTCGAACAACTGGTCAACGAAGTCGAAACCGACCAACTGGCCGGCCTGATCTTCGCGCATAGTCCGCACAACCTGATCGGCACGCCGGTACTGGATCACCCTGGTGTGCCGCGCGTCGCGGTGATGACCTGCCCGATGATTGAAGGTGTCCGTGCAGTATCACAATGCGAAGACAGTTGGCTTGAGCGCGCAATGGATCAGGTCAAACAGGTCGGACGCAAACGAGTGGCCGTCCTGCTTGCCCAAGGCGATTCAGCACCCAACGGCGCATCACAGGTATTTGAGAAACTCGAGGCAATGGCAGCCCAACGAGGGTTGACCATTTACCCCCACTGGATTCAGTCAACCAGTCCACTGACACCGACGTGGGCAAGCCATGCAATCCAGGCGATCTTTCAGGGAAATGCCAAGTCAATGCCGGACGCGCTGCTGATCACGGACGACAACCTGGCAGCCGACGCCCAGCGCGGCCTGGTAGCAGCCGGAGTTGTGGGAGGTTCCGGGGGTTCCGGGGGTTCCGGGGGGCAGGTGTATGTCATCACGTTGTGCAACTGGCCTAGCCCGCCAAGCCAGGTGATTCCGATGTGGCGCCTCGGGCTCGATGCGCGCCAGATGCTCGACGCCTGCATGTCGGTCATTCAGACAGAACGCGAAGGCCGTTCTGTTGAGCCACTGACCTTGCTTCCGCTGGTCGATGAAGACCAGTTTCGTGAATTGGAAAAATCGGCACTTGCCGATGCGAACGAAAACAGGAGAAGACGAACATCATCCCGGTCCGTTGCGACTGGTGTGTAAGCACATTTCATCGACTTCGACGCCACGTCCACCTTCACAGGAGACCGCCTATGTCCGGCAACCATTTCTTGCGGCAGAGACAAACGGCTTTCACGCTCATCGAACTACTGGTCGTCATCAGCATTATCAGCCTGCTGATCTCCATTCTCCTGCCCGCCCTCGGCCAGGCACGCAAGAACGCCGACATGGTGACCTGCCTGGCGCGCGTGCGCGGTGTGATGACCATGCTGTTTGCATACGCGGCCGACGAAAGCGAGTACCCCACGACCTATCCGGCCCGCGCCGGCTGGGAGTCCGACTGGTCGGGCAATGGTGAGGCCTACGGGGCGTCATATCGCATCGGCGCAACAAGAGGTTCGGGCTCTGAACTCCCGTTTAACCTGCTCGTTTTCGGTGAGTACGCCCAGGACAAGAACCTGCAATGCACCGTCAAAATGGAGCGCGTGCACTACGCGGATAAATTCTCGACCAACGTGACCGAACCTTACTATCTGTTCAACGCGCCAAACACTGCGGCGCGCCCGATCAATGAAGCCGGCGGCACGTCACCATTGGAAGGCAGTCGAGGCTGGCACGCGTTCGCTTGGGCCAACTGGTCGACCCTGGGTGTCTCTGTTTTGGACGGCCAGTTGGGGCCGGCGACCGTGCGCCGGTACCACATGGACGGATCGCGTTCGACCTACACCAACAGCGCCTGGACCGGCACACGACGTACGTGGCTCGGATGTCCCAGCGCGATGTACCTGCCGGGATCATGGCCGTCGAATTCCGCCGCATGGGAGCCGCACATGGACTATGTGCAGAGTTCCATCCCGGGTTCGCCTTTCAGCGCGGGCAACGGGGTGATGTACAACAACGTCATCGCGCGCAACGTCGGCCATCCGGACGGCAGCGCTTCACGCGTGGTGGAGTAAACGGGCGGAAGAAGGAGAATGTACGTGTCTTGCAACCGTTCGAGCCATTTCCGCCGATCAGCATTCACGCTGATCGAGTTACTGGTCGTGATCAGCATTATCAGTTTGCTGATGGCCATTGTGTTGCCGGCGCTGAACAAGGCGCGCGATCAGGCACAGCGCATTGGGTGCCTGAGCAACGTGCGCTCCTGGGCAACCGCCACATTGACTTACTCGGTTGACCACACGGACTATCTGCCGCGCGGCAGGCGCTTCAGTGGTGCAACGATCGGCGACTTTCATTCCGGGCTCGATCAGCAAACCATCTACGGCGCCTATCTCACAGGCGACAGCGCCGCGATCGTCGGCGACGGTGCCTATTCCGCGCAAATGCGATTCTTCCTTTCGCCGGCCGTGCAGTGTCCGAGCAATCCCAAGCCCTATGGCGTGCCACATCACCTGGGCTATCAGACGAATTACTTCCGCAACCCGTATGCCTTCTATCCCGGCAGCACGGAAGACTTCTGGCTTCGCATCGACAACCTGCTGTACGCCGCGCGACAGACGCGCTCTGACGGCACGCGTCTACCCGACAGCGTGCCGGCCCTGTGGGCGGATCGCGTAAACATGTTCAACCTTTCCAACAACGGCGGGCAGATCGAAACCAACCACCGTCCGGCAGCAAGCAATACCAGCGCCCTGGACCCGAACTACGAACCGGAAGGCGGCAACGTGGCGAACGCCGACGGGTCCGCCAAATGGTTTGGATTCTCCACCACCAACCTGAACAGTGAGTCGGGTGTTTTCACAACACGCGGCGCCGGCACCTCCGAGACCCGCAGCCCGAGCAACGCCATCTTCATCGTGACCGACGGCAGCAACAACGTCGGCGTCACCAGTCCGCGCAACCCATGGCTGGTGAACATGGGAAACCGGTCAGGCCGTATGACAGTGTTTCGGTAATCGCTGAGAGGTGGAACTGCCTTACCAGACCCCAGACCCCAGTATCCAGACCCTGCTAGTAAAGCCGATCGAAAGAAAGTGTCATGAAGCTATCTATCGTACTGATTCAACGAGTCATTTTTTTCTGGATTTTTTTGGCCGGTTTCGTGGTGACAATCGCCGCACCGCCGAGCGATAACGGGCGCGGCCGGCACAAGCAGCTTTATGCCGTGCCGGTGCCCGGTTCGGTGGTGATCGACGGCAAGCTGAATGACTGGGACCTTTCCGCTCAGATCGAGATGTTTGTAGTCGAAGCAACGCGCAGCACGCAGAGCGGCCGGTTCGCGCTGATGTACGACGAGCAGGCGCTTTACCTCAGCGGTGACGTCAACGATCCCACGCCGATGATGAACCGGCACGATCCGGAGGCAAACGCCAACTTTGCATGGGATGCGGATTCGTGCCAGTTTCGTTTGACGATCGATCCGGCGGTCGGCTATCCCATCAACGCACAAGTCTGGAATTATGGCGAGGGCAAAGCCAGGGACACGCGCGACGACATCACCCACCTGCTTCTCTGGCATTACACGGATGACCAGACAGCAAACTTGCAAATGCATCTGGGCATGACCTACCGCTCACCGCGCAAAGAGTGGGAGCCGCACGGCCTGGTGCCGCGCAGTCTGTTTGAAGGCAAGTATCTCAAGCGCCCTGACGGAACCGGCTACAGCTTTGAATATCGCATCCCATGGTCCACCCTCGGCGCCAAAAGCCCGCTTAAGGGCAATGACATCGTTGCGGGCACCGTGCAATTCAACTGGTCGCGCCCGGACGGCTTAAAGACCGCCGGTGGTTCAGCCTGGGCATACGATGTGATGAGCGGCCCCGGTTTCACGTTTCAGTCAACCGCGTGTTGGGGCAAGGTAATCTTTTCACCCAAAGGCAATGTGCCGCGCGAAATGGTCAGCGCGGGCGTGCCGCCTGAATTCCCATTACCACTTGAGTTCACATACGAACTGCCGCAGGACAGTGAGTGCACGATTCAATTATTTGATAAGCAGAACAAAAGCGTGCGCATTCTCGTGCCGCAACAACAGCGCATGGGTGGAAAAAATATCGAACGCTGGGACGGCCTGGACAGCCAGGGCAACCTGCTGCCCCCCGGTAAGTACACGTGGCGCGGCATCTATCACAAGCCGATCAAGGCGAAGTATCGCTTTTCCGTTCACAACTCCGGACAACCGCCTTACCCGACAGATGACAACACCGGCGGCTGGGGCGCCGATCATGGCGCGCCACAAACAGCATGCGCCCTGCCGGACGGCATGTTGCTCACCTGGGACGCCGCAGAATACGGTTGGGGCCTGATCCGAACAGATATCGAAGGTAAAAAACAATGGGGCACGATGCAGGGCGCAAAACACCTGGCCACGGATGGCAAGCTGATATTCCTTGCCGGCGGTCACGGATTTCATCGCGGGCTGGATGTGAAAGTGCTGGACCTCAAAGATGCGCGCGTCGCACGCTTTGCCAGCGGCGCGTCCACCATTCCAGCACCGGCCGGGGGTGATGAGAAGACCAATCATGTCACCGGATTGGCTTACGCGAAAGGTAAACTCTACGTTGCCTACGGCGAGCGGAATCTGATCGGCGTCTTTTCAAGCGAAGATGGTTCGCTTCTGCAAACATTCGAAATCCCCGAGCCGCAAAGGCTGGCGGTAAGACCGGACGAAAGCCTGGCAGTGATCAGTCGAGGAAAAGTTATCCTTATTAAGGATGGGAAACAGACGCCGTGGCTTGATGCACATCTCGACGAGCCGATCGGCATTGCCGTTGCAGATGACGGCACCACCTATGTCGCGAACCGTGGAAAGCTGCAAAACGTCAGCGTATTCAAATCCGACGGCAGCTTCAGCCACAGCATCGGACGCACCGGCGGGCGACCGGCCAAGGGTAAATACGACGCAAGCGGCATGTATATGGCAGGCGGCATTGCGCTGGACACAAAAGGCCGGCTCTGGGTCGCGGAAACCACCGACAGTCCCAAGCGAATCAGCATGTGGGACACGCGCAGCGGCAAGAACCTCAAGGAGTTCTTCGGCTCTTCCGGTTATTTTGCTTATGGCTTTATAGACCCGGCACGTCCCAATGAAATGTTTGCCCACAATGTTCTGTGGGAGATCGACTGGAAGAACTACACCAGCCGACCGATCACTACCGTCTGGCGCGAAACCGAACCGAACATGATGAACGCGGTCGATCCGCATGCGTACGGCGGCGCGCCGCGCATCATCACTGCCAACAACGGGCGCCAATACATGTCAGGCGGCCACGTCTATAAATCCATCCTGCTTCGGCGCGATGGGGATCTGTTCAAGCCGTTTGCCGCACTGATCGATGTGGCGCGTTCCCATATTCTTTATCACGGGACAAAACTTTCGTTGATCGACGATAACGATCCGTCTGTCTATCCGGAGGGTTCTTATTTCTGGCAGGATGCCAACGACGATCAAATCGTGCAGGCTGAAGAACTCAGCCTCCTGCCAAAGGAACTGGGGCGCCCTCACATCAAATGGGTAGATGCGGATCTGTCGGTACGACTGCATACTGGGCAGATGCTCCGTCCGGTGAAAGTCATGGAAAACGGCCAGCCGATTTATGACATTGCCAAGGTGGAAAAAACATTCCTTGTCGGCAATCCACTTTTTCATGGCGGCGGCGGCTACGTGATGCACGGACCTGACGGCGAGGTGTACACACTCAGTCGGGATGAGCTGGTCGCCTGGAGCAGCGACGGCCGACCTCGTTTTCGCTACTCCGGCGTCAAGCGATGGCACGATTCGCTGAACCTGCCGATCGTCAAAGCCGGGCGACTGTGGGGTACCACCGGGCCGATGGGAGTCGCCGGCGATTTCTTCGCGCACCAAACGTACTTCGGCATTAACCATGTATTCCGGCGCGACGGCATGTACGTCGGCGCTCTGCTTCGCGACGGTCGGCTCGGGGGACGCGGCCCATACGAAGGACAACCCGAAGGTCAGGGCGGCTACTTCGGCAAGTTGAACATCAACGGCGAGCGGCGCTACATCCTGATTCACGGCGGTCAGGACAGCCGCGTCTGGGAAGTGCTCAATCTCGACACGATTAAGGATCTGCCCGGCGGTGTCTATCACCATAGCCAGGGGCACGTCGCGCAAGCCAAAGCCGCGCAAGAGGCGTACGCTGCTGCACTCGAGGACGCGCAGCGTCTGACTATCGTGCGCGGTCGTGCGGCGCTGGACGTCGCTGAACCGGTTGAGAAAACGCTCGAAGGCGGGCGCGGCTTTGCCGTGCGCCTGGCCTACGATGCGGACAACCTGTACGTGCGTTATGACGTCACTGCCAAGGAACCGTTGGCCAACGCCATCTCCGACCCGCAGATCATCTTCCGTGGTGGCAACCTCCTGGACCTGCAACTGGCGACCGACCCTGCTGCGGATGCAAAGCGCACCAAGCCGGCCGCCGGTGACGTGCGTCTGTTGATCACGCACCAGAAGAATCAACCGATGGCGGTGCTGTATTGTCCGAAGATCGCGGGCTTCAAAGGTGAGCCGATTGTGTTGTCCTCACCAACGGGCACGGAATCATTCGACGCGATTGAAGTCATCAGCGATCTGAAACTCGAATACCGAAAGACGAACACCGGTTTCAACGCAATCGCGACGGTTCCGCTGCAGCGTCTGGGGCTGAAACTGTCACCCGGACAGAAAGTTATGTTCGATGCCGGCTACATCTTCGGCAACGGCGAAGGCACGCGCGCCGCGCTGCGCACGTACCTGAAAAACAACAGCTTCACCGCCAATGTGGTGGATGACATCCCCCATGAAAGCCGCCTGGAGCCGGCTGAATGGGGAACCGCAATGGTTGAATAAGAACATACGGCCTGATATAGATATTCGCCGTCAAAGGAGCCGACTATCACGGGAGCGCCCCTGTCAGCGCCCGATCGGCTCTCTCTGTTTTCCCCTATACAAATCTTAAAGAAGCAGAGTCACATGACTATGGAAAGATATATCGCTATCGATAATGTCTGCGCGTGGCCGAATCTCACGCAGATGCCGGACGGAACGATCATTGCCACCATATTCAATCAACCCACTCACGGCGGCTGGGAAGGTGACGTGGAATGCTGGGCCAGCGAGGATGACGGACGAACGTGGCATCTGTGATATCTGTTCTTGCCGAAAGTCCTCAGATGAGGTCAATGTAATAATGGAGTGGTTCGCCGGGTATGACTTATTCCATATCGCCGAACAGAGCCATCTGTGAAGTGTCCGCCAGTGGCTTACGTCGAACCGCCTTGTGTTCCTTGATCGCAAGCAGTCGCTTCTCAATATCCGCCAGAAATGGTGAGACTTCCGTTTCGCGCACCTTGCCGCGCCATTGACGCTTGCGCGCGTGCGTCAGAACCAGGTGCTGCTCGGCGCGGGTCATGCCGACAAAGAACAGCCGCCGTTCTTCCGCCAGGTCTTCTTCGGACAGATCGTCAGGTCCGAACTTCATCGGCACGATACCGTCTTCGCACCCGACGATGAACACGACCGGGAACTCCAGCCCTTTAGACGCATGTAATGTCAGCAGTGAAATGCGATCCGCCTTCGGGTTCCACAAGTCGGCATCAACGCCCAATGTCAGCTCAGAAACAAACGCTGATAAGTCGTCAGCGCGCTTCGCGATCGGCGTCAGCACCGGCAAAACCAGATCGATCTCCGGGTGCGCCTCGCGGATAGACGCTGCGCCGACAACGAGCCGCTGGTCCATCGGCGTCGACAGTTCCTGCTCGCCAAGTGTTTCGAGCAAGGCCTGAATTGCCGGTTGATCGATAAGTGTTGCATGAGAACGTTTTTGAAACGGCATCCCCGACCGATCCAACGCCTCGGCAAGCAGACCGGCCTGCGCATCAGTCCGGTACAACACAGCAAAATCGGAAAAAGACAGATCATGCCCTTCATGCGACTGCACGCGCCCGCTGTCCAGCGAAAAATACGAAGACCCGCCAATCATGCGCTCGATGGTGTGCACCACGAACTCCGCCTCAGCCTTGTCACTGGCGCAACAACTGATCTCGATCTGGTCTGCACTTTCGGCCACCGCGGTAAACGCACGGTCGGATACCAGGCTGGCCGGCCGAATCATTTGTGCTGACGCATCAACGATGGTGCGCATGGATCGGTAATTGCGCGACAGGTAGACCGTCTGCGCGCCGGGGTAGTCATCACAGAAACGCTGGAAGTACCCAACGTCCGCACCACGGAAACCATAAATGGCTTGGTCCGGATCGCCGATTGCGCAGAGATTGCCTTCTTCCGGACACAACGCGCGTACGAGTCGATACTGCCAAGCATCAATGTCCTGATATTCGTCGATGCAGACCCAGCGATAACGATCGCGATACGTCTGTGCAAGAGAAGCGTCAGATTCCAACAGTTCGGTTGGCAATTCGATCAGATCGTCGAAGTCGACAAGTCCTTCCTCACGCATTCGGCTCTGGTAGGCCTTATATGACTCCAGCTCGGTCTGGCGGAATGTTTCGCGTTTGTTCAGCCACTGGCGCGCCTGTTTCGCTGAGCTATCCGTTGCGGCCTGCAGGATTTCTACGCATCGGTCCGGGTCCGCAATCTGTATCGACTCAGATAACCCCAGCCGTTCTGCTTGCTCGCGCACCAGCATCCAGCCCAGACCATGGAACGTGGTGACGGTCAGTTGCGCAGCCTGATCGTCCAACAAAGACGCCAGGCGCTGCTTCATCTCGTCAGCCGCGCGCCGTGTAAACGTGATGGCCAGACATTGATTCGGGTCCGCGCCTTGTTCCAAAACCAGATGAGCCAGCCGATGGGTTAAGGTACGTGTCTTGCCTGTGCCGGGACCCGCGACGATTAATAGCGGACCGTCGGCAATCTGTGCGGCTGCGCGCTGCTCATCGTCTAACGCGTCTAATAGTTTTACTGGACCACCCGGCTCGGCTGTTTTTTCCTCTGGCTCAACCCGCGGCACCTTTGGCGCATCGGATGTTTTCTTAGTCGCTGCAGCTGGCGGCTTAATCTCGTCAGCCTTCGATTCCAACGGCGCAACGTCGAACAGTACTCCGCCCTTGCGACTTAACTCATCCTTATTAAACAAACGAATCACGCCATACTCGCCGTCGTAGCCTGCTTCGCGGATAACTTGGCCTTGTCGCATTCGCGTCAGGGCTTCAGCAAGCAGCGTCGAACCCGCCTTGCGCAAATCATTCGGATCGGCCTGATCAAGAATGAACAACTCCGAACCGAGCTTGCCGATCAGCGACTCATACTTGCCTTGAACCGTTTTGGTCTTTGGCCCCCTGCCCTCAATCTCGGAAATGACTTCTTCCAGCGGAATGAAGCTGGCGAACTGATCGGTCACCGGCGACGGCTCGTTTTCGGGACGATCTGCCAGACTGTCAACGCGGTGCATCACGCCGAGCGTCAACCGTTTGCCGCAAGCTGGGCAGATGTTGTCAGCCGCCTTGCTCTGCTCCGGCGTCCAGCGGACGCCGCACTTGCGGTGGCCGTCCATGTGGTACTTGCCTTCTTCGGGGAAGAATTCGACCGTTCCCTCATAGCCTTCGCCAGTCTCCAACGCACGGCGCATCGCGAAGTAGTCAAGATCCGTCTCAAACGCGCATGCTTCGCGCCCGACTTTGGACGGCGAATGCGCATCGGAGTTGGAAACCAGCGCGTATCGATCGAGCATGGACAGCCGCCGATTCATTTCCGGATCGGACGACAGTCCGGTTTCAAGCGCAAAGATGTGTGACGTCAGGTCGCCGTAACAATGATCAATGCTGTCGAAACCGGACTGACTGCCCAGCGCGGCAAACCAGGGTGTCCAGATATGCGCGGGAATCAGGTAACATCCCTCGCCGCCTTCAAGCGTAATCTCTAACAGATCGCGCGAGTCCAGGCCAAGGATCGGGCGTCCATCGGATTTCAGGTTGCCAATGCGCCCCAACGCTGCATTAATCTTCTCAACCTCATCGATACTGGACGCATAGAGCAGATGATGCACCTTGCGCGTCTTGTCATCCTTTTTATAGATCGTGGAGATCTCCACCTCCAGCATGAACCGAACCGGCTCCCCACTGACAGGGCCGTCCAACTGCTCTTCCACCCATCGCTCCAAGTCCGGGCGCAACCGAAACAACCCCGGCTCAGCCGGAACTAATTTCTCGCGAATGTCTTCAAGCCAGACCGGATGCGTAAAGTCCCCGGTCGCCAGAACCGTCACCCCCTTCTTGCGGCCCCAGAGCGCCAGGTTCTCAAGATCAAGATTTTTACTGGTGGCCCGAGAGTACTTGGAGTGAATATGAAGATCAGCATAGAAGCGCATCAATCAGAATCTCCAAATTGGCTGATTCAGTTCGCACTATACCGGCATCAGCGCCTCAACGAAACAAGTGAATCAAGGACACCTCACAGAACGCTCACCTGTGAAAGTTCAAAAATCTCAAAAATGATTCGAACACCCTTGTACTCATTCAAGCGACTGGTATACTTTTACATTCTTAAGTGAACCTATGAAATAAATACGTTTGGATGTGCGTTACATCTGCGTGGAACGGAAATACAGAAATATGGTAACAGGAACCAAGCTAACACAGAATTACCGGGGAGTGGACAGGAATTTGCTGTTCAGACGCTGAGATTCAATCGGCGCTGGCCAGCGGTGACTGGCTCAGCGTCGAACAACCGACAATAAGTTGTTCTGCTGAATTCACGACCCGCGCCAGCCGCTTAGACGAGGCGCGGTTTTTTGTTGCCTGGAGACTAACAGATAGAAGGTAAATGAAATTACGGCCGCATCCTACCGCGAAAGCATACAAACCTGTACGGAAGGACCGTTTGAACCCTGCTTTCCGAACTTATGCGGTCAAATTTAACGGTGGTGATCAACAATACGAGGATCAAGCAGACAAGGAGCCGAACAATGGCCGAGATGACAAATAACCCAACGCTGCACATCCGCTTTGAAGGCAGGAGCCTGGACATTCCGCTGGACGACCTTGATGTCGGTACGCTCTCGGCGGACAACGAAATCAAGCAGGCTCTGGCGGTTTACCTGGACGTGCCGGTTAATAAGTTCGCCAACTATGTCGTTGACCGCCACGAAACAGGCAACCTGACCATTCGACCGGAGGCTGTCTTCGGCTGAATATATGCGGGGCGCGGCATCGAGAGAGCCGTGCATCGATTAACGTCGCGTGCCCAATGACTTGAGCTTACAAACTCTAACCAACAAGTGTCACGGTAGGACGACAGGCCCCTCAAAGGCTGTCGCCCGCCGGGTTCGAATCCCGGGTCCTTAGGACGACGCACGTTTGACCAATCGCTTAGGCGACTTGCATGTGATGTTTTTTTGAAAGGAATACAAAGCCGTACCCGACCGCAGAAGCTTACAAACACTTTATGTCGCTCAAATGGTAGAGCATCTGATTGTACATCAGAAGTTGCGGGTTCGAGTCCCGCCGTGAAAACAATGCTTCTTGAACTTGTATGGCTTACTTTTAAGAAAGAAATACCAACCCGTACCCAACGGCACAAGCATACAAACATTCCATTACGAGGACGAGGTAATAGGTTCGATTCCTATCCCCCTGATTGACCAGGGGGTAGCTCAATGGCAAGAGCGCGTAGTTTACTTCGCTTTGGCGACTTGTACGGGTTGAGATTTTATGCTTCCGGTCGGTCAACACCGACCAGATGCTTTGAAGACGGACAATACAACATAAGGAAACTGAACACTCCGTACCCCATGACAAAGGCATACAAACTCGCTTCCAAAGCTGGAGATTGCAGGTTCGAATCCTGCCGTGCCCGCTTCTAAATTTAACCGGGCGCGTAGCCGAATTGGTAAAGGCACCACAATGTTGATCTGCTTTCGCGACTTGTACGGGGTTTCAATTTTTCGCTTGGCGGACGAAAGCCCGTCCGGCGGTTTGCAGAAGACAACTACAAGAAAATCCATGCTCCGTATCCAATGGCATGAGCATACAAACGGTAGAGCACAGGTGTCGAAACCTGATGTTGTTGGTTCGAATCCAACCCCGGCCTTTTACCTTAAACTGTCGGCCGGGTAGCTCAGTGGAACGATCCGCTCGCGCGACTCATACGGGGCTTTTTTAGAATGATGACTGGTCATGAGACCAGAGACCGGGAGTGACGCCATGGCTCAAAACGAACAAGATCAACGCCTGGCAATTTTGAACACGCTGCTGACCACGCCTCACCGAAGGCTGGATGTGATCTGGCCTGTCCACAACGAAATGGTTGAACAGGACCCGTTGTTCTACGTCCGGCTGGCTGCGTGGTATCACGACCATGGTGACGTGCGCGACCACAAAGAAATGTTCATCGTGACGCTGTTGCTCAGCGATTTCGATGGCCACCGCGATGTTGGTCTCGCATTGCTCCGCGGTATGCCGCCTTACCAGGTGGTGCGCGTGATCGACTTCATCCACGGCCGCCGCCGAACGCGCCGCGTGCGCATTAGCGATAAGACGCAACGCCGCAACAAGGCACGGCGAGCCGTCCGTGGCAACCGCAAAAAGAACGACGCGACAGAGCCGAAGTTCGAGGTCGTCACCGACGAGTTCGGTTTGTTCCGCAATGTTCCACGTTCGGCCAAAACCGAAGTCGAGCGATACCTTCGCGAGCGCGAAGCGGACGCGGACTGGTTCGACTCAAGCGTGTTGGTCGCGCGCAAGGCGATCAAGCGGCTGTACGCGCTGCTGCACGTAAAGCCGGGAGAGCGTGCCCAGAAGATCCTTTTTGAAAAGGATCCGCCGCCGGACAGTCGGCTGTATGCATTGCGTGAACTGCGTAAGGCATCTTCACCGAGCGACCAAGCCCACGCGATCGTTGAAAACGACATTCCATACCGTGTAGCAAGCACGATCATCCAGCAGATGACGCCAACTGTGCTGCTGGCGCTGGTCGAGCAGATGAGCCCCCAGGAGTTGATTAACAACTTGGGATCACTCAAGCGGCGCGGTGCGTTTGAGAATGTTGATATCAAAGACGCAATCGAAGCCAAGCTTGAAGACGCGAAGACTGCGGACCGTGTCAGCGCGCTGAAGGCGGAAGAAGCCATCAAGGCGGCTGACATCTCAGAAGACGTCAAGCAGAAGCTCGAGGAAGTGGCGGACACGCAGGTCAAGGCCAAGGGCCGAATCGCGCGCCCGACCGCATTGCTGGTTGATAAGTCAGCTTCGATGACCGAAGCGATCGAACTGGGTAAGCGGATCGCGGCAATGGTTTCGGCCATCTGCGAATCGGACTTGTTTGTCTATGCGTTCGACACGATGGCCTACCCGATTGAGGCAGCCGGAGACGATCTGGCAGCCTGGGAGAAGGCTTTCAGCGGCATTCAGGCAGGCGGTGCGACCTCGTGCGGTGCGCCAATTTCGTTCATGCGACGACTGAAGCAGTACGCTGAACAGATCGTGCTGGTAACCGACGAAGGTGAAAACAATAAGCCTTCGTTTGTCGTCGAACTCAAGGCCTACCGCGAGGAAGTCCAGGCGGACCCAACGGTCTGCATCGTTCGCACGCCTGGTGCGTGGGATCGTGTCGAGAAGCAGTGCCGACAGGAAGGGTTCATGGTTGACGTGTTCCAGTTCACCGGCGACTACTACTCGCTGCCGAACCTGGTGCCGATGCTCAGTCGCCCGTCGAAGCTGGAACTGCTGATGGAGATCATGACCTACGCCCTGCCGGAGCGTCGCCCGGCATAACCTTAAAGAGGAACGAGAGGCGATGCCTTCAAAGAAGTTCCACAACGCGTTCAAGAGACTCGCTGCCGAGGAAGACCGTTTCTTCGGCAGCGAGTTCTTTGCGCCGGTTTTGGCCGGCGGGCAGGTGCGCGTGCGCGTCGCCGGTGTCGTCTGTCGGTTTCAGGTGACCCCGGCAGACTTTGAAGGCTGGGGCGTATTCCGCACGAAGACCGCCACGACGGCCGAACTTATCCGGGAGGCTGGCTTGAAGGAAAAGCAGGCCTATCTGGCGTTGTTCCCCTTGGTTCGACTGATCCTCTGTGAGCAGCGCGATGGTGTATGGTTGGCCGCCACGGCACATCGACAAGCCCCACGTATCAAAATTGAAGGACTGGTCCCCACGCGTCTGGTGAACGAAGCCGAGTCGTTCGACCAGGTAATCGCGCGGTTTGACGGGACCACCTTCTGGTTCGAAGGCATTGATATGCGATCCAGCCCGGCAACGGCGGCATACCTGCGCCAGGCTTCTCGTGATCGGATGCCGCCCGGCGAACTGGACCGCCCCGGCCTGACGCCCGAACAACTAAGCGCCTACGCCGTCACCGTGCTTCAACAGTTGGAGGCCGAACAACAGTCGCGCGCTCAAGGGCGTCAACGGCAACGACGAAATCGCGAAGCGTTTATGAACCCGACCGAGCGCAGGCTGCGCGAAGCGCTGGAACATGCCGGCGCGGAACTTGTCGCATTTATGGAGCGTCGTGACAGTTTTCGAGTGACATACCAGATAGGCGGACAACACCACACTTCGGCAATTCGTAAAGATGATCTGACCGTACAGGTGGCGGGTATCTGCCTGGCAGGCCAGGATCGTCGGTTTGATCTCCAAAGCCTCGTCGGCGTTCTGCGCGAAGGCGGACAACATGGCGAGTTGGTACATGTCGGTGATGACGGCATGTCGGAGGAAGAGTATTGGCGCATTCATCCACGGCAATGAAAGAGGGGCGCGAAGAGTGCTGGGTTCTGCTTGGCAGACGGCAGGGCCGCGTGTGGTACGCGCGGCGAACGAGCTACACTGTGGGCGAAGTTCACGAGGTAGGGTTTGACGCCGCAGCTGTGCTGGCGCGCGAAGAGAAGCGCGGCGATGTGGTTGGTTTCTATCATACGCACCCTGCAGGAAGAGCGTCACCGAGCACACGCGATCTGAAAACCATGCGCGCATGGGTCGATTCGTTCGGCAAGCCGTTGTTGTGCCTGATCGAGGGCGTTAACGGACTCGTCGGCTATCGATTCGAGAGCGATACCTGTAATGGCCGCGCTCTTGCCGTGTCAGAACGATTCCCACGTGGCGTTGTAATAGGAGTTGATGAAGATGCCGGGTAAACATCACCACGAACAACTTTACCGAGGCGAGGACCAGGCGGCCAAGATCGCTGATGCCCGGATCACCGTATGCGGCGCAGGCGCGCTGGGTTCCAATCTAGTCGACAGCCTGAACCGGCAGGGATTTACCAAACTCGCGGTGATCGATTTTGACCGTGTGGAAGAACACAACGTCAGCACACAGATATATGATGAAGGTGATATCGGCGCACTGAAGGTAGACGTACTGCGCAACCGTGTTTTCCGAACGACAGGCATCGAAATCCAGACCCAGGCCAAGGAACTTACCAACCAGAACGCCGCGAAGCTATTGCGCGGCGCGGATATTGTGGTCGACACTTTTGACAACACCCGATCACGCCAGGCCGTGCAGGATGCCGTTCGCTCAGCCAAGCTTACCTGCCTGCACGCCGGTCTGTACGAAGACTACGGCGAGGTGATCTGGGACGAGCAATATCGCGTACCGCGCGACGCAGGCGAGGACGTTTGTGACTATCCCCTGGCTCGTAATCTCGTGATGCTGGCCGTTTCAGTCACGTGCGAAACGCTCATCAGCTTCCTGTGCCGCGACGAACGTCAAAGCTGGTCCATCACGCTTCGGGACTTATGCATCCGGGAGCTTGAAGGCGCATAGCCCGCTTCGCGTCCTCTAGTTTCTTGCCTTACGTCGAAACTCCCCCGGAGTCATCGCCAGCTCTCTTTGAAACAGGCGCATCATCACCTGAGGATGATTGAACCCCGTGGCCTCGGCGATGCGGCCGATGGACCAGTCGGTGTCGATCAGTCGGCGTTTGCATGTTTCAAGACGCACGCGGTTGATTTCAGCCGCAGGTGATCGGCCGAGAATCCTGGCGAAGCGCTGTTCGAGCATGCGCCGGGACATCGGAACCTGACGCAGCACGTCAGCCACCTGAATAGGTTCATGGGCGTTCAATCGAATAAAGCGGATGGCGTTGGCAATGTCTGGATCGTCCACAGCCAACACGTCAGTGGAACGACGCGTGTTGACGCGAAGTGGATCAAAAAGTTGCGGCTCGGGACGTTTGCCGCCGGCCATCATTTTCGCAAGCGTCTCGGCTGCAGCGTAGCCCATTCGTCGGGCGACGTGATCAATGCCGGACAGCGGAACGGCGGACAGTTCGTTCATGGGTATGTCATCGTCGCCGCCAAGCACCGCCACTTCGTCCGGCACGCGCAGGCCGGTAGAAAGACAGACGTCGATGATCTGCCGACCGCGCTCGTTGTTCCATGCGTAGATGGCAACGGGCTTGGGAAGACCTTTCAGCCAACGCCCAAGGCGCTTCTGCTGCGTGGCCCAGTTGCGGCTGGTTTTGGACGCGTGGGCTAGTCGATAGGTTGCGCACCGATAGCCGACTTCAGCGATGAATTTCACGAAGGCTGGCCCGCACTGATCGCGATAGCGCGGATAACGCATGGGGCCGACGTACGCGAAATGATGAAAACCACGGTCGAGCAAATGCTCCGCCGCCATGCGCGCGATGCCCTGTTCATCTGTAGTGACATGCGCGACATGGGGCCCGGAAGTTGTGATGTACGCGACGTTGACCGCCGGGATGCGCCGCGCGCGAATCTGATCGAGGACACGCCGCGTGTTGAGACGCCCGATGACGCCCTGGCCGCGCCATCCATCAGGAAGTTGAAGCCTTTCGTACCAGCCACGCGGCTCAACAAAGAAAGACCACGGCCCATGGGCGCGCACGTAGTCAGCGATGCCTTTGAGCCCCTGGACCCCCCATGTGGTGGAAGAGTCCAGCAGGACAGCGACGCGGGGGATATTCGATGAGGCTCGTTTGCGTAAATCATTCATAAATGTGCGCAATTTTCCCTAGCGTTCCGGGGCCAGTCAAGCAGAATAGAGGCCGTTTTCACTGGAAGAACAATCGGCATGACACGTATACCCGCCTGGGTGATCGATCATCAGATAAATGCGGCGACGCTTGAGCGCTTAGGCGATGCGCGTCAGGCTGCGCAAGGTGATTGCGTCGGCGCGCTGATTGTGACCGCGGAACCTGTGGATGAACAAAAACTGATTCACCATGGGGCGGACGATGTGATGATCATTCGTGTTGAGCGTGACGGGCCAAAGACGCGCCTCGCGGCTTCCGCGGAATTGTTGCCACCGCATCAGCCGCAAGTGGTGCTGGCCTGCGGCGATCCGGACGGTCGCGCCTGGGCGGCGTGTCTGGCTGCACGACTGAACTGGCAACTGATCAGCCCGGCGCTGATGATGAAGCAGGCCGCCCGGTACATGGAAGTGACCGCACTGAATCGCGACGGAAAGCTGTCACGAAAAGTTCGAATAGCCCCAGATGACTCAACTGTCGTGACGCTGCGTCCGGGTGTGGGGGAAGCCATACCGGCGGATACATCCCGCGCCGGGACTATCCAAATAATCGAGTACGCATCACAAACCGAGACAGTGTCAACGGCTGAAACGATCCCCGCAGACCCGGCAACCGTTGATATCCGATTTGCCAATCGACTCGTCGCGGGCGGGCGCGGGCTTGGTGGACATGACGGCTTTGATGCGCTGCGTGCCTTTGCGCATAAGCTCAAAGCAGGCGTGGCGGCGTCGCGCATGGCCGTCGACCTCGGGTGGATCGAACACGAGCGACAGGTTGGTCAAACCGGTAAGACAGTCACGCCTGACCTTTACATCGCGTGCGGCATCAGCGGCGCAAGCCATCACCTGGAGGGGATGTCCAACGCCAAGCACATCGTTGCGATCAACACTGATCCCAAAGCGCCGATCTTCAAAGCGGCCCACCTGGGGCTGGTCGCGGATCTCTATGAAGTAATCAAACAAGCCGACGGAGCCCTCAACGACAGATGAGCAGCGAAACGGTCACACGCGAAATCATGGGGAACGTGCCGGATTGGCTCGCGGTGACGTTCTACGTCGCGGCGTTCACAGCCTGCGGCATCGCAACGCTGGTCTTTCTCCACCGACTCAGTAAGCATCGGCGCGCCAGGCAGTCGCAGGCGCGCGATCGATCCATCACGGCAAGCGTGTGGTCCGTCATTGAATACCTGACGTTTCACCATGAGCTTCGGCGCGATCCATATGCCGGCACGGCGCATATGCTGATGTTCTACGGGTTTTTCATTCTGTTCATCGGCACGTGCCTGGTTTTTCTGGAACATGATACGCCACTGCATTTCTTCTACGGCTGGTTCTACGTCATCGCGTCACTGATCATCGACCTGGGCGGCGTCGCGTTTCTGGTCGGCCTGATGATGTTCGCGGCGCGGCGAATCAAGCGCAAACCAACGCGCATTCTTCGGCAATGGTGGGTCGGGTCGTTGATTGCCCTGCTGCTGCTGATCGGTGCGTCCGGGTTTGTGCTCGAGGCGGCAAGAATTGCGGTGGACATGCCGGCGCATGAAAAGTGGAGCGTCGTGGGATATGCCATGGCCATGCTACTGCGCACCGCAGGTATCAAAGGCGATGCGGCGTTGCATCTGCATCGCCTGACATGGATAACCCACGCGGTGCTGTGTGTCATATTCTTCGCCCTACTGCCGTGGCGATTCTTCGGGCATATGGCATATGGCGCGGCCAGCTGGGCAACGCGCGCCATCAAGCCGATCTCACAGTTGCGCACGCCGGAAAAAAAGCCAGGCGCCGCAGCATGGGAAGAACTCGGCTGGCGTGACCTCTTACAGTCGGATGCCTGTACGACGTGCGGACGCTGCAACGAAGTATGCCCCGCACACGCGGCCGGCAAACCGTTGCGCCCGCGCGAGGTAGTGCTCGGACTGCGCAACGCCATCGGCGATGGCGACAAGCCGCTGCATCAGTGGATTGACGACGACACGCTCTGGTCATGCACGACATGTGGCGCGTGCAATCATGCCTGCCCGGTGGGCATTGAGGTGTACGACAAGATCATCGAGATGCGCCGCGGCCGGGTGGAAACAGGTGTCGTCCCCCACGCGGCCGAACAGGTGTTTGAGCAAAGCAATCCGTTTGGCAAACCGGATAACGACCGCATGAACTGGGCGGCCGGAATCACCGTACCAGTCGCCAGAGAAGAAGAACAGATCGAACTGCTGTACTGGGTCGGTTGCGCCGGCAGCTTTGACCCGGACGGCCGAACAGTCACGCAGGCCATGGTGCGAATCCTCAATCATCTGAACATCAACTATCGCGTGCTGGGCAAACGCGAGTGTTGCACCGGTGACCCGGCCAGACGCATGGGCGAAGAAGGGCTCTATCAGCAGCAGGCAAAGACGACGATCGAGCGTCTGAAAAGTCACGGCGTGAATCGAATTCTGACGCACTGCCCCCACTGCTTCAATGCGTTCCGCAATGAGTACCCCGCCCTGGGTGCTTCGTTTGAAGTGGAACATCACAGCCAGTTCCTGGCGCGCATGATCGACGAGGGCCGGTTGGCATTGTCAAACGACATCGCGCAGCAGGTCACCTTTCACGATCCTTGCTACCTGGGACGCGGCAACGGTGAAACCGATTCACCGCGCAAGGCGCTGATGTCTTTGCCGCAGTTGAACATGGTAGAGATGCCACGTCACGGAAAGGATTCATTCTGCTGCGGCGCAGGTGGTGGCGCCATGTGGCTTGACCAGCCGGGTCAAACGCGCGTGGAGAACATCCGCGCAGAAGAAGCCGCGGCCACGGGCGCCACAACAGTGGCGACCGGCTGCCCCTTCTGCAAGTCCATGCTGACAGCGGGCACCGCCTCATTGAAAGGTAAATCACCAGAAGTCAAAGACATGGCAGAACTGATCGCGAAATCGGAGGGCCTCTGACAACATGAAAGACATCGTCGTCATTTTAGGTTCCGCACATCGTGTGGCTGATCGGGCTGCGCTCTCACTGGCGATGCGCGGGCTGAAGGGTCGAACCCGCGCGCTCTGTGCCGATGAAGCAGCAATCCGGTATGCGCTTGGTGCGGGTGTCGAAGCTCGATGGCTGCTGGGCGATCATGACTCTGCGGCATTGACATACGATGTGGCACTGGTCGGGTCATGTGATGACATTGTCGGCGCGACGCTTGCCGAATCGCGCAACGCAATGGTGGTGTGTGATGTATTGGAAGCCGCTTGGGTAAACGGTGGTGATTTGAACGTGAAGCGTGATCTTGGCCGCGGCGCAAAAGACGTTCTTCAGATCAAAGGTCCGTCAGTACTGTACATGAGTGATGAGGCACAAAGTGAACTGTACGTATCACGATATCGACGGTCGATGGTGACGCAGTTACCATCCCGAGACAATGCAATCATTGAATCAGAAGCGGCAACCTGGCAACCTGTCCGGCCCCGAACCAAAACAAGCGACATCGCAGCCAAGACCGCAGGTAGCGCAACAAACCGATCACACGCAATATTCGGCCTGGGAGAAGATGAAAGTGAAATAGCTAGTTCAGTCGTTCAGGCGGATGCCGTAACCTGCGCACAACATCTGATTCGGTATCTCGCGCATCACGGATTCATTGATTCACGAGGGATTGGTGAGATTCAACAAGATACGACTGCCGGGACGCGCGCAACCCCACAAGCGCAAACAACGACAGTAGGTGAAGTATCAGGCCGAGTGGCTCGCGGTCCGCGGCCGCTGCAAGGATCTGCGCGCGGCATGCATCGCCGACCTGTCCCCTACAGAGGGCACACAAGAAACAATCTCGGCAAACTTGCCCGGTCTCCCCGCCCGATCGGCCAAGCATTCCCCGATCGCGTGCGCGGCCCATTTCCAGTTGGAGCTAATTAATGGCTGAGTTTGAACACTTATTCACGCCGATCCAAATCGGCAACCGGACGATCAAAAACCGCATCTGCTGTTCCGCCCACGCGGACGCACTGGCGCGCGACGGCATGCCGGACGAAGTCGAGCGCAGATACTACGAAGAAAAGGCGCGCGGCGGCGTCGGGTTCATGATGTGTTTCGGCTCCGCTTCGGTCCACCCGACAAGCACCGCGCGTGACTGGAACGGTGTGGAAGTCTTTGACGATCGCGTCATTCCTTATCTCAAGCAGTTCAGTGACACGATGCATCAATATGACGTGCCGGTGTGCTGTCAGATCACGCACCGCGGCCGGCGCGGCAGGAGCATTGACCTGTGGAACCGGATGTACGGGCCAAGCGACGTGCGTGAGCCGAACCACCGGGAGAATCCCCATCCGCTCGAGCCGGAAATGATCGACGAGCTGGTCGAGGCATTCGCCGCGGCGGCATACCGGCTCAAGCAAGGCGGATTCGACGGTTGTGAAATTATGGCCAGCCACTGCCACCTGATTGACCAGTTCTGGACGCTCAACGTCAACAAGCGAAACGACGAATACGGAGCGGCCACGGTGATGCAACGACTGAAGTTCGGCATTCGCGTCATTGAACGCGTGCGCGAGCGCGTGGGCAGCGACTTCATTGTCGGTACGCGAGTCACTGGCGATGATCTCACCGAGCGCGGCCTGGACAACGCGCAAATGCAGGATATCTGTGGCAAGCTCAATGACCTGAACATGCTGGATTATTTCAACGTGATCGGCGGGACCGCGGAAACATTTGTGGGTGAAGCCGCGGCCGTGCCGAACATGTCGTTCAAGCTGGGGCTGTACACGTATCTGGCGGCCAGTATTCGGCAGGTCGTCGACGTGCCGGTGATCGCGTTCGGACGAATTGTCGACCCGGTGCAGGCGGAAAAAGTATTGGTAGCCGGCGAAGCGGACCTGGTGATCATGAATCGGGCGCTGATCGCCGACCCGCATCTGCCGAACAAAGCGCAGGCCGGTCAGCTCGAAGACGTCCGCCAATGCATGGGATACAACGAAGGATGCATCGACCGCATCTACACCGGGCGCGGTGTGACATGCGTGCAGAACCCGGTGATCGGCCGGGAAGGCGAATGGGCCGAACTCACTGTCAGCGCCAAGAAAAAACGCATCGTCGTTGTCGGCGGCGGACCGGCCGGCCTGGAAGCGGCACGCGTGTGTGCGGCACGCGGGCATTACGTGATTCTGCTTGAAAAGTCCGGTGAGCTTGGCGGGCAAACGCTGATCGCAAAGCGCGCGCCCACGCGTCAGGACTTCGACGGCACCACGCGGTGGTCGAGTCTGCAATGTCAGAAGCTCGGCGTTGACATTCGCCTGAACACGGCCGCAACCGAAGAGTTGATCGCAAAGGAAACGCCCGACGTGGTGTTCATCGCGACCGGCGCAGCCGCGCGCCCGCACAACCTGACAGGCACGGAAGGACACACCATCGTGTCCGCATGGGACGTGCTGCTGGGTCAATGTGAAGACCTCGGCCACACACTGCTGGTAATCGATGAGGAATACGGACACCAGGGACCGACCACCGCGTTCTACCTGGCGGAGCGAGGACACGAGGTGGACCTGATCACCAGTCAGGAAACAATCTGTAACTTCCTGGGTGCGACCACGCGGCCGCCCGTGATGTCGCGCCTGTTCAAGTCCGGCATTCAACTTTTTGCGAACCTGCAAGCGGAATCGTTGCAGGACGGCCTGCTCATCGCGCGCAACGACTGGACCGGCGAGCTGTCACAGGTCGGCCCATACGACGGGTTCGTCTACGCCTACGGCGGGATTCGCGTCGACAAATTAAGCGAACCATTAAAGGCTCGGGGGATTTCAGTAAAAGCCATCGGCGACGCGTTTTCGCCACGATCGCTACAACATGCGATTCTGGAAGGCCATCAGTATGCACGGGAGATTTAGCATGAGTGCAACGGACTACACGAACGAAACAACATACGCCGCGACAAGGTTGCCGGTGGAGCAGGCGACCACGCTGATTCCCGATGCGTATCGCAGCGACGCGTTTTACGAAGTTGAACAGGACCGCGTCTGGTCGCGAAGCTGGGTGTGCGTCGGCTATACCTCGCAGGTGGCTGAACCCGGCGCGGTCATGACCGCCGAAGTGGCCGGACAGTCGATTCTGATCGTGCGCAACAAGCAGAACGAGCTGCACGCGTTCCACAATGTCTGTCGACATCGCGGGTCGCGATTGATTGAGTCGGACACCAAGTGCAACGTGATTCGTTGCCCGTATCACAGTTGGGGCTACAACCTTGACGGCGAACTGCTCGGCGCGCCATACTTCAAAGGGCTGGACGTGCCCGAAGAGGCACAAGCGCAGTTCGACACCAGCGATGCGGAAGCGGCCGGCTTCTCCAAATGTGACTTCGGCCTGCTGCCAGTAAAGCTTCAGTGCTGGGGCTGTTTCATCTTCGTCAACCTCGACCCCGACGCCCGACCGCTCGAGGTCTGGCTGGGCGACCTGCCCGAGCGCTACGCGCGCCATCCGCTGGAAGCCATGCAACTTTATAAGCGTCAGACATACACCATCAACGCCAACTGGAAACTGGTCGCGGAAAATTTCGTGGAGTACTACCACCTGCCGTGGGTACATCCTGAGCTGTGCAACGTGTCCGGGTTCAACGATCACTACCGGTATCAGGGGCCGGGAATGTATACCGGCATGTGCACGTCGCCCCTGACTGTGGACCCGAACACAGTGAACTTTGACCTGCCGGTGCATCCAGGACTGGACGCGACGGAATCAAAGAGCGCCTATTTCGTGCTGCTGTTTCCGAACATTGCGCTGTGGATGTTCCCCAATCATCTGGTAACGCTGCTCTATCGGCCTGACGGAACGGGCAAAACAGTAGAGCACATGGACATGCTGCTACATCCGGACGCGCTGGACCTGCCGGACACGGATGCGCGCTGCGATTCGATCTTCAATTTTTACGACATGGTCAACAAGCAGGACATCGACATTGTCGAGCGCGTCCAACGCGGACTATCCGCCAAGGCGTATCCGGGCGGTCGAATGTGCTACCAGTTTGAGGAGCCGATCCATCGGCTACAGAACATCCTGATTGATCTGATGGTGGGAATCGAACGAGTACCTGCCGGAGACGCGCAGGACAACGTCCCGGCGCCATAGCAGAACACTACCAGGGCAACGCATCGCCTGACCGGTAGCTCTTAAGCCACGTCATGATGGATGGATGACCCATCCCACGGATGGAGCCGCTGTAGACGGTGTTGTACGCCTCTTCATGATCGCCGAACACACTGGTGGAACCGTCAAACCACGTGACATTGGCGGTCTTGAAATCGTGCATGCCGTTCGTGTCCCACATCATGGGCAGGTTATCTCGCGCGTTCTCGTCCACTGTTGGCCAAAGCATCGCATCCTTCCAAAGGCTGTAGACGGTGGTGGCATTCTTGATGACCCAGTAGTTCGGTGCCGCACCGGTCCAACGCCCGCCGTATTCCGTTGTGGCGATCGGCCCCTGGGCGACCGCGGGAAACGCATAGCTGACATAAAATGTGCCGCTCCAGCCCGTCCAAGGATAGTGCCCCAACCCATAACCACCTGGGGCATGAACCCTTCGATCAAAAAAATAAACCGGATCGGTCGGACAATAGAAGGTTCGCCCATCGAGGTAATGCGGAAACAGCGCGCCGCCGCGAATGTGGCCGTAGTTGTTGTAGATGATCCAGGTATTAGACGGGAGCTTGCCATGCTGGTGGAGAATTCCATCGACAAGACCTCTCCCCCAGTGAATCGGAATACGGTCTTTGAAATCGGTTGAATAAGCGAACACACCGATACCGTTCTGGCGAAGCTGGCTGAGGCATTGCGTGTTGCGTGCGATGTCCCTTGCCTTCTTCAGCGACGGAAGCAGGATCGCGATCAACAGCGAAATGATGCTGATCACCACCAGCAGTTCGACGAGCGTAAAAGCATCACCTCGCCGGTTCGGGGAAAGATTTTTCATTCAAGTTCCTTTCCAACTGACTTCCTGCAAGATCCATCGCGTACTACCAGGGCAACGCATCACCCGAACGGTAGCTTTTAAGCCACTGCATGATGGACGGATGAGACATGCCACGAAAGATGCTGAAGGTGTTGTCGTAAGCTTGCTCCTGATCGCCGAAAACGCTCGTAGAGCCGTCAAACCACGTAACGTTGGCGGTCTTGAAACCGTGCATGCCGTTTCCGTCCCACATCATGGGCAGGTCATCTCGCGTGTTCTCGTCCACTGTCGGCCACAGCATCGCGTCCTTCCAGGTACTGTAAATGTGGGTCACGTTGATGACCGTCCAGTAGTTCGGCGCCGTGTCCGTCCACCGCCCACCGTAGTTGGTTGTGGTGATCGGTCCCTGAGTGACCGCGGGGAACGCGTAACTGACATTGAATATGCCGCCCCAGCCGGTCCAGGGATAGTGTCGCAGCCCATATCCGCTGGGGGTATTGACCCTCCGATCGAAAAATTCGGTTGGATCAGTTGGACAATAAAAGGTTCGCCCATCGAGGTAGTGTGGAAACAATGCACCGCCGCGAATGTGGCCATAGCTGTTATAGAGAATCCACCTCTGTGAAGGGTACTTTCCGTCCTGGTGGAGCAGTCCGTCGACGAGCCCCCTTCCCCAGTGAATCGGAATACGATTCTCATAGTCGACCGAATAGGCAAATACACCGATACTGTTCTGGCGAAGCTGGCTGAGGCACTGTGTATTGCGCGCGATATCCCTTGCCTTTTGAAGCGACGGGAGCAGGAGCGCAATCAGCAACGCAATGATGCTGACAACCACCAACAGTTCGATGAGTGTAAATGCCTCAACCCGTCGGATCAGTGAAGCGTCTTTCACGCAAGCTCCTTCCAGCAGATTTGGTGCAAGACATGCCATGCGGCCGGAAGCGCGGAGGGTAGTGCCTGAGTCGGCAAACCCCACACCTCTCACTTTATTGTACCGTATATCAGTATAATAATCAATACCGATCTGGCCCTGCCGCAACCGTACCAGCAGCCGGCCCGACGACACGCATGCGCGTGGATTTATTGTGTTTACGTCGTTGCGTCTGCGGAAATGTCACGTTCGCTGTCGACGAGCGGCGGCGTCCGCTGCGGCTTCCGAGCCACCAGCCGAGGCGGCACCCATTCGATATCGCCCTCAATGCTCGGCTCAAGCAGATGTTTCTGCAGCTTCGCCACCGCGCGCTGCGCGAGGTCTTCGATGTCTGTCGCAAACCGGATCACCGGCAGGGAAAACGTCAGTGGCAACTGCTGATGCGTCGTGACGGCTATATGCGGCCGATACTCGCCGGTCGCTGCCAAACGATTCGTCAGACCTAGCGCAATAAAATCATCGAGTACGATCAGCCCGTCCGGCCGCTTCTTCGCAGACCGTTGCAACAGATCCTCAGCCAGGCGCACGCCGCCCGCCAGACTTAGGTAGCCAGTAATCCACTCAGCCCTGGCGTGTTGTCCGCATGTGGTCTTCACCGCCTCTGTCAGCCGGTCAGGAAATCGGCCGACTGGCTCGTCGGTCAGATTGACGCATACAGTCGCAATCGTCCGACACTTGCGCGCCATCAACAAATCCGCCGCCTGACCGGCCATTGTGCTTTGATCGATAAGTACTGCGTTGGGCGCCTGGTAACCAATCGCGCATTGCACACCGGCCACGCCGACCTTGCGAACCGTCTTCCATTCGCGCGGGAAAAGCACCGCCATACTCACCAGCGCATCGAGCACGCCGGCGTTCAAATCGTCGCACAGTGGACCGAACCATGAAAGCCGACTGGGATAATCATTATTGAAGCGGTAGTAGGTCGTGCAGCGCCAGTTGCGGCGCGCGATCTCCTGCTGAATTCGCATGGTCAACTCAGCAAAAAACGAACACGGACCATTAGCGCCGGCAGGCACGCTGGCCAGTCCGATCGACCACACGAGCGGCGGCACCGCATTTACGTCCGCAACAATAGTCCCGGCGCGCGTGCGCCGCTCAACCAGGCCCAGGCGCGTCAATTCGCGCATGACCGTGGTCAGGGTGTCATTGCTGACGTCAAGCATCGCTGCCAATTCCTGATGCACGGGTAGACGATCGCCCGGCGCCAGGCCTTTGTCGCGAATAATCTGCACGACCCGTTTCAAGGCGCGGTAAGCCTGCGGCTGCTGGCGAAATTCAAGGATTGAGTTTTGTTTCTCGCGTGTGCGTCGAGCCATTGATTCACCTTTCCCCCACAACCATATTATGGCGTGCCGGCCGGTGCGTGGTCAGAAGGAATCGCAAACTGAAAAGTACGCGCATCAGCCTGAGTATCGATTGCCCACGGGCGCACCGACGTACCATCGACCGCCAGTCCGTGCCGTCCGTGAAGATCGAGATAGATCAGCGATGCATCGGTGGTGAACGCGTCCGCCACACCAATCGGAGCGCGCAGGCCGGTCGTCCACCAAAGCTCGTGGGGATGGCCGTCAAGCGAAAAACGCAGGTAGCCGGGCTCGTGCCGGACAGGCGGCACATTGTGCTCGACCAGAAGCGCGGGTGACGGCGTGTCACGGCAATGCCACAACAACGCCACCAGATGCGCATCCCATGGGTCGTAAGCAGAAGCGTTGAGCGACAGCACTGGCGCCGGTTCAGGCTGGTCATCCAAACCAGCCACCCAGCCGGCACATGGGTTTGCCGAACCAGCGAAAAGTTTCGCCGTCATCCCCTCCGGGTGCATTGGGAATGCCATGAGCGTGCGCTCCGCGCCGTGGTGCGCCAGGACGCGTGTTTGTTCGGTAATAGCGCAGGCCTCGTCGGTATTACAGTCAATAACCGGCTCGCGCACTTCAACGTGGCCGGGCGCGAACTGCCACGTACAGCAAACGTCCGGCTTATCGCCTTCATGCTGACGATGATGCAGATGGTCAATCACAATGATAAGCCGATGGCTGATCCAGAGCAGCGTGCGATGATGCTGGCCGAAGATGCCGCGCCCACGGTCAAAGTCATGTCCCGGCCAGTAGCCGCCGTTGTAGAAGCCGCGCATGACGTGGAAATCAGTTAATTTCACCGCATCAATCGTGGCCGGCGTTTCAGACTGGTTCCAGCCGTTGAGTGTCATGGTGTTGTGCGCCCGCGTGGTCACCACATGCTGTCGCTGTGGCGTGGGGTCGTAACCCATGCGGCCGGGGTCGGCAAGAATGCGCTGCCCGCCAACGTACCATTGAATCGCATTGCGCGCGGGGTGCCAGTGGTACCCGTATCGTTCACTAACATCGAAGGCCAGATAATGCGCCGCCTTCGACCAGTCGGACCGGGCATAAGCCTGCCCCACATCGTGAAAGAGTTGAACAGTCGGCGGCAACGCCTCATTTAACCCGAGTTGACGGCGCATCTTGTTTCGCCAGTCGAGCATGGTCGTCATCGTCGCCTCCGGCGTCACATGAGCGGTGCAATCGCCCAGACGATTAAACAAGCCGTCCGGCTGAAGCATCGCCAGCGTGTAATCAATCCCCCCTGCCGCCTGCTCCAACGTGGTATGCACATTCAGATCAGGCATCGCCTGACTCAACAGGTAATAGCGCAACGTCATGTTGGCAACAATGTGGTGATACCAGCCAGCGCTCTCCCGGCTGCTGCCGTCCGCATGCACCAGGCGCTGCAGACAGTCGTTAATCAGGCTGAGCCCTATCTCTCGCCAATGCTCGGCTTGCGGCAGATGCGAAAGCCGATAGCCCTGCGTCCAAAGCGCATCGCCCTGTGTCATGCGAATGTTGCGGCCGTCAACAAGAACAGTCAAAAGAAACTGCAACTGATGTTGCGCCGAGGCGACCAACTGCTCGACGAATGGCAGATCGAAGTGGGCGCTACCAAGAAAGATCGGCAACGCGCCGAACCAGCCGGGCGATTCCGTATCACCCAGGCGGTGTGGGATGCGAAGCACATCGTATACATCAACCGGCTGCCACTCATCCTGCCACGGCTCGCGCGCCAACTCATGATCAAACAGCCGACGCGCCGCCAGCGCGAAACGCTCGTCACTGCTTTCACGATAACCGGCAGCCAGTAATGGTAGATCATGCAACACCTCCGGCGGCGCATGCACAACCGGCCGCTGCGGTACGTTGCCCGACAGCCAACTTTCGGCCAAAGCAAACGCCTCTGCGCGCGCGCGCTCGGACAGCGATGGCGTAATCGGCCAAGCCGCGGCGCTCAACTGTGCTTCGCAATGGCTTAACTGTTCGAACAGTTCAATATGGTGAGCGGTGGTCATCGTTGTATACACCCCGCACCCAGACGACAGGAATGGACTTCAAACCAAAGTTCTACCAGTTATTTATACCGGTCTACGGTTTAATGTCAAACAAACCGTTTGAAGCGCCGATCAAAAGTCTACCGGCACAGCAGCCATGATCATGATTCGCTCCAAAGCGCGTTGCCGTAAAAATTGACCGCTTCATATAGTGGCCAACTGTGTCCGCGCCGACCTGGTAGTGGCTGAAAACAGCGTAGCTCGAGGGGGTGTCGTCCCGCCGCTTGGCGCAGCGCATTGGTTTGCCGCAGCAACGGAATGTGCATTGGCCGGATTTCACCATCGTTCAGGGCGAACATCACCTGTGTATGTGCCTGAATCAAAGCGAAGATTTGCGGCACATCGATTCCTTTTTCCAATAAGTCCGGGCGATCAAACAGCCGTATCTTTCCATCTTTGAGCCCGGACCACTCACAAAAGCCGTGCACACCCGCGACGGCCATCAGGTGAGAGATACTCGAATCGAATGCAGCCAGCAGGAGTGCGTGAAACCCACCACGCGAGATGCCACCGACGACCGTCTTTTGCGACGACAGATCGAACCCGGCGTCTGTCAGCACCAGCTTTGCCGCCTGCTGCTCCGCATGGCAGCGCGTCCAGGCCCGGCCGATGGGGTCATGTGCGCTTTCGTTGTCGAAGTCATGCCTTACGCCCGGACCGCCTTTGCAGATCACATGGACAGGCAGTTGGAACAGATACGACATGAGCGGTGCGCTAAAGCACTCTATCGATCGGCGAAGACAGGCTTCCGGATCAGCAATGAATTGTTCGTCAAAGAATTCGTGGATGCCGCTCATGGACCCGGTCAGGTGTGTGATTAATGGACCAGGCATGCCGGGTGAAACCGGCGCGACAATGTATGTGTTTCCCACAAGTCGCATCTGGTGCGATCCCACCCGATAGCTTGCGACGTAATCGATCTCCAGCCAGCGAAATTGCATGAATGGCTGCGTCAGGTCGGTCTGGTACTCGATCAGCTGCCGAGCGAGCGGCAGGTCGAGCATCTCCGTGCGCGCGAATTCCTGTACGCGTTGAACTGACACGTCCACCACATCAGGAATTGCCAGTGTTGCACGTAATGACGCGGCATCAATGGTCATCTGTGTGTCCTCCCTCACACCAGAACGACATCATCTTCCAGATCAGCTGGCGGCGGTGGCACCTGCTCGGGCAGGCGCGGCTGCATAACGCGACCCCATTGTGAAACCAGCCTGAAATCCTTCCGTTTCTGCTGCGTGATTGCCCGGGCCGCTTGCGGGTCCCACCCGTTCATCAACTCTGTAAACAGGCTATCGCGCGTGGACTGATGTTGCGGATCGCTGGCAAGATCGTGCATCTCATCCGGATCCCTATTCAGATCAAACAGCGTGACATGAAGCTGATCATCGGTATCCAGATGCGCCCATATTTTCCACTGGTCTCGCCGCAGCATGCGAGAAGGTGATGGCGGGTTTATCGAGGTGTCGACGATTTCACTTTTGGTTGCGTTGTCCCAACTTGTCTCTTCCCCGTGCAACAGCGGCAACAGTGATCGGCCGTCCCAGTCCGGTACGTCTTCCGCGCCGACGATGTCAGCCAGCGTGGGGCCAATATCGACCAGATTGCACACGCGATCACTCACAGCGCCAGGCTTCACCACACCGGGCCAGCGCACAAGCATCGGCACGCGTGCGGACGCTTCGTAGTACACGTTCTTGGTCCAGCAACTGTGCTCGCCGACCATTTCGCCGTGGTCGGAGGTATAGATTACCAGTGTGTTTTCAGCGAGGCCGGAAGATTCCAACGCGCTTAACACTTGGCCAATCAGTTCGTCCATCAATTCACACATGCCGTAGTAAGCCGCCCTGGCGCCGCGAACATATTTGGGGTCCATTGGCGGGTCTGCCTGCTTCCGGGGGCGCAGGTAGTCCTGAATCATGGGTGGATGATCATCCTGTTGCGGCGGCAGCGTCACGCGATCGTGGTAGTAGTCGAAAAGTTCTTTCGGCGCGATGAACGGACAATGTGGCAGCACAAATCCCACCACCGCGGCAAACGGTCTGTTGCTTGTCGCGCGGTCTTGCAAGTAATCACACGCCGCATCAGCAACACGGCGATCGAGCCACTGATAGGTGGTCGTGCCGTGGCCGCAGGCTTCGATTGCATTGCGCCCCTGGCCGGTTGGGTAGCGTTCACCCCCGCCGGGTGCGCCGGGGTGGCGCGCGCCAAATTCACCGATCGGCCTGTTTTCAAACCCGTGATACTGATCCGGGCCGTCAAAATGCATGCGTCCAATCAAAGAAGTTTCATAGCCGGCCAAACCGAGCACATGTGCCCACGTCGGCATGCTCGAATTCAGCATCGCGCTATTGCACCAGACGCCGGTGTTGGTTGGATATCGTCCGGTCATGAAACTCGAACGACTGGCACAACACACCGGCGATGGACAATAAGTCGCATCAAAGCGTATCCCATCCGCTGCAAGCTGATCCAGAATCGGCGTGCGCACCACATCGTCACCCGCGCAACCTATTACGTGTGGACTGTGCTGGTCGCTCATGATCACAAGAATGTTCGGTCGGTCCGTCGGATTGGTAGACATCTGGTGGGGTTCCGGGGTCCGGGTTCCGGGGATTCCGCAGTTATCGATCATCCACAGACGATCCGGCATGCGGCATGATCTTAACATCCCTGTCCACACTGAATGTGACACCAAGCGGTACGGCCAGCCAGTACGGCCCACCTTCGGGAATCATCAGCTTCTGAAACTTTCGCTGATATTTGAACCAACTCGACGCGGACGTTACTTCATTGAGCTGATCATCGAGCACGGTCAGGCGCACCGGATCTCCCGAAACCTGATTAAAGGAAAGTGTGATCGGCCCACTACCTTCCATCGGTTCAATCCGGACCAGCGAGTCCTTGGGCAGCCCGTGATACGCTGGTGCCTTGACATAGAAAAACGCCTTTGCTCCCTTTACCTTCACAGGCTTGGGCGAGGGTACAAAGATGGTGTACAGCCCGGGTGATGCTTCCGCAGTAATCGCCGACACATTCACCTGACCCGGGCCGGTAATGGCGATCTTGCCGGCAAGTTCCGCATCTCCGCCAGTATCGATCGTGATGGCTTTACCCTCCTGCTTCATCACGCCGAGTGTGTATTGTTTTGCGCCTTCGCGCGTCATCTTGCCGGTTTCAACGTGCAACGGGCGCGGCCGCTGCACGTCCGGTACCACGCGGCGTCCTGCTTTTTCAAGTGCTTTCTGTATCACCATCAGCCGATGAATCTGCCCACCCGTATCAAGGAAGGATGGCTGACTGATCCCATCATAGACGTGTCCGGCCTCAGTGAACTGTCGATTCGCCGACTCATAGATACTGTTCAGTTCATCAAGATACTTTTCATCCCCTGTGAGCAGATAGAGATAGCCGTTCATGTGTTCTGCGCGGTTCGCGTTGCGATAGGCTGCGACACTGATGCGCTGCAGCGCCAGTGGATCACGCCGCAGATTGTAGTAGCTGTACCACGTTGCCGGATTCCACCACGCGGCATGCTGTTTTTCGAGTGGCGTGCTTAACATGGTCGTGGCAAAGTCCTGCATGACCAGCAGCACCTGCGGGTCCCATCGATGCGCGTAGAAATGCGCCATGTGCCCCAACGCGTTCTGCCCTTCGCGCCCAGTGAATCCGGATGGCCTGCTTTTCGTCAGCCCCGTGACCCACTCGTTGCTCACGTCGCGCGCCCGTCGATTGCCGGTCAGCAACCAGCTCCAGTTCAGGTATGTCGGCCACGCCAGGTGTCCGGCAATCTGCGTATCGCCACCCCAGTGCACGAGTCCTTTGACATGGTAGAACGCCCCGAGGTTGTGGTACTCCAGCGGATGCTCGGGGTCTTCGTAGTGCACGATGTTGATGTTCATCGTGTGATGGTTATTGATGCGCGCCCATTCCAGGTACTGCGGCTCCCCGTAATAGGCATACAGCAGCCAGATCAAGTCGGTCTGCCCATAATGATGGCTCAGCCAGACACGATGAATCCCCGCGCGCGGCGGCTTTTTCCACCAGTGAAAGTAAGTGTGCACGTCGCCGAAGTTAAACATGCCGTATTCATCGTTGATGATCAGCGGCGCCCAGGCCATGGAGAGAAACGCCGGCCCAAGGAAGCGCGCCATGCCGGGAAAGGCCTCTCGATCCACTGCCGCGAGTGGGCCCATCGCGCCGGTCGAGCTGATCCAATTCGGATCGGCGATGGCGTGCGGGTTCTGCTCGGCAAGCTGTGTCAATGAGGCCGCCTTCGCAGCGTCAACCGGCTGGTCGCGATAAGTGATGACGAACGGTTCATTGATGGCCACGCCCTGCGCGTTCGCTTCGAGGCCCCGCTTGGCATAGATCAGGTAAAACGATTCCTGAGCCGCGTACTCGCGCACTTTGTCGAAGTAAGCCTGCGGCAACTGAAAGTCCAATGCCGGGCCTTCGTGTGCGTAGAAGAACTTGTAGATGTTCTGGCGCGCCAGTTCTTCCTCGTCGGTATAGACGTCACCAATATCGGGTGGCCAGAGGTGATAGGTCAGTTTCGCATCATCAATCGAAAACGATGATGGATGTCTCTGCCAGACGTACTGCGCGCTCAGCGTGACACCCGCGTTGTCGGTTCCCGCATCCGCCCAGCCTGACAGCTTGCCGCCTTCATGTGTTGCGGCACCGCCGACAACGTAACGGTCGTGACGGTTCTGCAAGGCAAAGACGCGCTTCGATCGGGCGCCGGTCAACGCCTTGCTGTCTTCAATGCCGATGGCGTATCGATTACCCGATGCCGCGACCGGAAAACCAATGTCCTTTAGTTTGTTCTTTCTTGTGTCGAATGTGATTACCACGGCATGATCGACGAATACCTGTGGTAACCCCGCGAAGACTTCGTAATACGTGGTGAACTTGCAAAGCTTCTTGCCCGTCTTCGAGGCGAACCAGCCTTCCACACGAACTACCGCATGCACCGGCCCTGATTCTTCAACTTCAATCGATACATCATCTGACCAGGCGGTGCTATAAGTCGTCCCGCTTTCATCCACGATATAGGGCGCGGTTGCATCGGTACCCACGCCGACTGTTTTGCCATTTAATTCCGCTCTGGTGATGCCGCGCTGGTCGATATGAATGCTCAGCGAGCCAGTAGAGATAACGCCATTTTTGACCGTTACCGGCTGCTTCGGCGCCGGCGACGAAGCACCGCCGTACGCCAGTTCGTATGTCGCATCCGGGTCTGTTGCGACAAACGTTAATCCCAGCCAGCGGATGGGGCCGCGCGGGGACCATCGCGCTCGAACGGACGTCTGGCAAGGCGCCGGCTTTCCGTTAATCAGCAGTTGCACCTTGTTCGGGTCGTCCAACGCGCCCGGCGGGAAAGGCACGCCCGTGCGCACCGGCCACGCGAAGTCTTTTTTGTCCGCGTCCCTTGGCGGGAGTTTCAGGGGAATACGCCCGGATCGCGTAACACCCGGCGCGAGCCCATTGCCTGTCAGTTCAAATGGCCAGCTTGCGGTGGCGGGTTCGGTGTCTGACGCTGTGGTGGTCGCCTTGACGGTGTACTTACCGGGTCGAAGCGAGTTCAACGGCAGTAGAAACGACAGCGTCTCGCCCGGCGGGGTTCCGAGATCCTGCTCGATCGTTTTGCCGCCGTCATGTTCCAGCGCGACTTTCAGCTTCATATCACTGATATCGCGCCCACCCGTGCGCAGTATGACCACGGCATGCGCATCCCGCTCCAGTTTGTCATACGCAAACCGGTCCAGAACCATTTCAACGCCGATCGCTTCGCGCCGACTGCTGAACTGCTCTGGCGTGCCGAAGAACAGTCTGCCGAACTTGCTGATCACATGAAACGCCGTCCCCGTCGAACTCCACTGCGACAGTTCCGTACTGTTGTCCGAGTCCGCACCCGGCCAGTCGAGGTCTGGCATCCGGGTGTTCGTATTCTGTCTTCCGATGTTGAAGCCCCACAGCGCTCCTGCCGGCGGGCCATCCATGTTGAACGCCGCAAAGGGAATCTTAACTTCGATGTAGAACCGTTGATTTTGTTTGTCCAGATGCACGGCAGACAACCAGCCGTCGTAGTGATACTTCTTCCCAAGCTCGTTGCTGTAGTCGTAGCGTTGTCCATGCAGCGCGCCGACGCAGAACTGGTACAGCGTTGATCCATCGCCATGCGGCGCGAAGAAGAACTCCAGTTCATCCCCACTCCACACATCCTGCTTATCACCCTGTGGCTTGCCTCGCAGATGCTCCATCTGACCTTCAACGGCATCAATGGCGATGTATACCGCTTCGTCGTCATAGCACAGGTACCCGACGCACGCTTCCGTAGCGGGCAGACCTGTTTCGTTGTGAATCAGCGGCCCGATTTTTGTCGCCGCCTTCCAGCAGACGTCGTTGAGCTTGCCGTCAATTGACGGCGCGTTGTTCGTTCGTACGGGGAATGCGAGCGGCGTATCTGTCACGTGTTGATTCACCGGTGTGACGTTCTCCACCACCGCGCCATGTGCACAAACAGTCAGCAATAAAAGAATCGCTATCGTTCGCATTGGTGAGCCCTGTATAATATTCATAATTATCACATTAATATCACATTCTTTTTGCCTGGCTTGTCAGGATGGTCGTCAGGTTCTGATCGGCATGGTCAAACACCTCAGATTATGAATAATTAAGATTTAAATTCATTATAATAAACAACTAATGGATATATTCGATATCAAAAAACAAACATATTGATCTACCTCGAAAGGATACTCAGCTGCCAGAGGCTTGTAAATATTTTTTTCAAAAAGTGCGAATTGATAGATTTTATACCCATTTATGTATATTATTGATACATTCACCATCTGTGGATCGCATATATGACCACGACCTCTCTTAGAACACCCAAACACATGCCTTTGCAGGACAAAGGCCTCGTCGTGGACAGCGATGCGCACCGGCTGAGTCATCGCGTCAGTCATCGTCTGCTCGGGCTGATCGAACGGCACTACGTGCCGAATTTGCGTTTGCCGCCGATTCGTCAGATCGCGGAAGAACTCGGGATCAGCGTGGGCACAGCAAACCAGGCGGTCAAGGATCTGGTCAGCGAGGGTGTGCTGCTGGCACGGCCGCGCCTGGGCACGGTGCTTGCGCCGGGTTGCACATTGGAACACGTGCAGCAGCGTCTGGCGCATGCGAGCGGCGAACAAAAAGTCACAGGTACCATTCGCGTGATGCTGAACAAGCGCGCGGAAACCATGGTGCAGAACATGGCGGAGAGTTTCGCCCGCCACGCATCGTCGCTGGGCGCACGCGTTAATTTTGTTGACTATCCCGAAAAATTTCAATCCCGGGGTTTCGATGATGACGGAAGTGACGCGACGGCGATGTTTCAGCCATCTGCCGGTCGCCGCCAGACGATCAACTGGCCCCACCGCCAGCCACTGCTGGTCGCGGCAACGGGGCTGATGGCGGTAGATGCCGCAGATGGATACGACCAGATATCGGTGGACGACGAGCACGGCGCATTTCTCGCCGGTCGGCACTTGCGCGAAGTTGGCCACACGTCAGTTTGTATTGTGGGCCGACGTGATAAGTTTGCCGATGATGGGCGCTTTGACGAACTGACCGTGCGCCGGCTAACCGCCTTTGAGCGAGGTTGGGGCGAGCCGGTCCCGGCGCCGTACCGACTGATGCGCGGTTCGTTCGACATGAATCAGGGCGCTTTGGCAGTCAAAGACTACATGGCACTTTCGTCTCGCCCGAAAGCGGTGTTTTGTTTGTCAGACGATCTGGCTATCGGATTTCACTTTGGCGTTCTGGGCCATGGACTAAGAGCCGGTAAAGACCTGTCACTGATCGGGTTTGACGGTCAGCAGTTCGCCTTGGATATGGCCGGTGGCCCGCTGACAACCATTGAAGTACCTCGTGAGGAAATAGGGCGCCAAGCCGCAGAACTGTTGATGGATCGTATGAAAAATCCTCAACAGCCAGTCCGGCGCAATCTGGTCGGTTGCTCTTTACGTAACGGAAGGACCGTCATCTCGTCAAGCTGACTAACAAGGAACCAACGATGCCCAACACTTCATCATCTCGCGGTTTCACGCTCATTGAGTTGTTGGTCGTGATCTCCATCATTTCACTTCTAATCAGTATTCTGCTTCCCGCATTGCAACACGCGCGCGGCTCAGCGCAGAATATTCAATGCATGAGCAACATGCGCGGCATCGGTCAGGCTTGTGTGACCTATGCCCACGACTATGACAACTATTTCCCGCTGGCGCGCGAGTTTTCCGTGGCGCAACCTTCGCCGGCTTATTACGGCTGGCCTCGAAACAGCCTCATGCCTTACCTGGGTGTGCAGACGATTACATCAAAAGACGCCGTCGGCATTCTGGCATGTCCGGTCTATACCGCAGCTGACCGACGACAAAACACACACAGTTATGTCACTTACTCAGTCAACGGCCACTACGGCAGCGCGCTGGGTTCATTCCCGAATAACACGACATGGTCCTATTCGGCGTACGACATTGATCAGCTTGGGCGCACCCACCCGAGCCCGCTTGCGCTTGGGCCATCGGAAAAGGGCTACCTGATCGACGGCGTCAGGGACAACCAATGGGTCAACTTTCAGGCTCGGCAGAATTCGATCCATCCGGAAAGCAGTAATGGCGGTGTGCTCAATCTGCATATTGCCGGCTCAGACAACATGTTGTTCTTTGACGGCCATGTAGTCACCCTGCCGGGTGATACTTTTTCCGGTGGTGCGAACACGGTCAAGCTCTGGCATCTCTATTGGTGATGGTGGTGCACATCTGATCGGACAGGCTGCGAACTCTGGCGGTGTCACCGTCCAACCATATGTGCCGTTGGAATCGAGTCGATTGACGCTATAATGTATATTTGTATAATATGATTGAATATTCTGTACGTTTGGCGATTTCGATATGGCACGCGAGATTCTGTTTCTGGCCGACCCTCATCTCGGCGACGATAAACCCGGGCATCAGGCTTCCTTTGAAGAAATCCTAAGTAAGGCTGCACAGCGCCCCATCGAACAGGTCGTGATCCTTGGCGACGTCACGCAGGACGGCAAAGTGCGCGAAGACTATTTCGATTACGCGCGGCGGCAGATTGCCCGTTTTGGCAAGCCGGTTCTGTGCATTCCCGGCAACCACGAAGAAGGCTACAACGCCAGCCGCAAGGCGTGGGACCCACAGGTCAAGCCGGAGTATCTGCCGCGCTTTGCTCGTTACTTCAATGCCATGCCATGGACCACGCAGGTTGGTGATGTGCGCGTGATCGGCATTGACAGCCAGATCCTCGGCAGCGGCTTTCCGGAAGAAAAGCACCAGGAAAACTGGCTGGTCAAACAACTGCAACAAGCGAAAGCAGAAAGCGTAAAAAGCATGGTCGTGATGCATACGCCGTTGTTCGTTGACGCGCCCGATGCCAGTGACGATCCACACGACTATTGGGCCGTGCCGCACGCCGACCGAGCGGCGATGTTGGACATCCTGACGAAACATGGCGTTGATCTGTTGCTTGCCGGGCACGTGCATCGGCACATCGAGCCGGCCTGTTCATTCGGCCGATTCATGACGCTTGCGTCGTCGAGTTTTCAGGCCCATACCATCTGGTCGGTTAAGAACGACCGACTGCCGGCCGGTAACGATGATTTGTGTTTCTACACGCTCGATGTCGACAGCCCGGACCTTAAACTACAGCGGCATATTCTGGATCATCAGGATCGTCACCAATGAGCGAGCCGATGGCTTATCTGAATGGTCGACTCATCCCCGCGTCACAAGCAGTGCTGAACGTGTACGACATGGGCGTCACCATGGGCGTGATGTTCACCGAGTTCACGCGTACCTTCGGGCATAAGGCGTTTCGAGCTGAGGACCATATCGATCGCCTGATGCGCTCCAACAAGTACGGCAACATCACACTGAACGAATCGCGCGACGAATTACTTGGTCGCACGCTCGAACTGATCGAACACAACTGCAATCTACTGAAACCGAATGAAGACCTTGGTATCGTCCACTTCTGCACGCCAGGCGAAAACAAGCTCTATGCCGGCAGTGCCGCAGGCGGCGTGAATCCGCACGCCACGGTGTGCATCCATTCGTTTCCGCTGCCGTTCCAGTACTGGCGCAACTTTTTCACGGATGGAGCGCACTTGGTGACGCCGTCGATCCGCCACGTCCCCCCGCAGTGTGTAGACCCAAAGACCAAAAACCGTTCGCGCATCCACTGGTGGCTGGCTGATCAACAGTCCCACGGCGTCGACCCCAAAGCTGTCAGCCTGTTGCAGGACATCAACGGCAACCTGACCGAATGTTCCGGCGCGAACGTGGTGCTGTATCGCGATGGCGCGGTCTACTCACCGACAACGCGTAACATTCTTGAAGGGATCAGCCTCGATACCGTTCGGCAGTTGGCACAAGAGGCCGGGCTCGGCTGGGTGGAGAAAGATCTGCAACCGCTGGACGCGCTGACCGCTGAAGAAGTCTGGCTGACCACCACGCCTTACTGCCTGGCGCCGTGTACGCGATTGAATTCACAGCCGATCGGCGACGGAAAGATCGGACCTGTGTTTCATCAATTGATCGAGGCCTGGAGCCGACTGGTCGGCATGGACATTCTTAAACAGATCATGACACCCGTTGACGACTGACACTTTCTTGTCAAGAGGAGTTGTTTCATCATGTTTCGTGTTTGTAATGCCGGCCAATCGCACGTGTCGATTCATCTGACGCCCTGGGCATCGCGCTGTGAAATACACGCGGCCGAGCAACTGGCTGATTATCTGAATCGAATCAGCGGCGCAACGTTTAAGGTGCGACAAGCACTGCACGACATCAACGGCCCGGCCATCATCATTGCTGACCTGTCGAGTCAGGCTACCGCTTCACTTCTGCCGGCACATCTGGCTGAGGGACTGGAACACGATGGCTACCGCCTGCGCCTCGAAGACGATCGGCTGTACATCGCCTCACTGGAAGCGCGCGGCGCACTGTTCGGCGTGTACGAATACCTGCGACTGTTCTGTGGCTGCCACTTTCTGGACCTTTTACCGAATGGCGAAACAGTGCCACGCCGCGAAGTGATCGAGCACGAAGCCATTGACGTATTGGACAATCCGGCATGTTGGTACCGCGCTCAGCAGATATCCGCTCATGAAGAACCGCTGGACCGATTGCTGCCGCGCATCGACTGGATGGCCAAGAACGGCTACAGCCATGCGCTGATCCACTTCGGCGGCATGGGAGACATATTCGACACCGATCCCGATACACCGTGGAACCGTTTCCGCGCGGCGGTCATGCCCGAACTGGAACGGCGCGGCCTGAAATACACGCTGGGCCATCACAACTTCCGCGACTTGGTGCCGCCGGCTAAATACCTCGAAGAACATCCGGAATATTTCGCGCTGGTGGACGGCAAGCGCCAGCCGGCCGGCACGCTTGAGTTCTGCATGGGCAACCGCGAACTCTGGGACGTGATGGCTGACCGGCTGATCGAACTGGCAAAGTTGAATCCGGACGTGGACACCATCGCACTCTGGCCATCCGACGGTGTGGGTGAACCCTGTCAGGCGCCGGAAAGCCTGGCGCTGGATTCAAAAGCAGATCACGATGCAACGAATTGGGAGAACCTGTACGGCAAGCTGGATAAAAACGGAAACAACTACGGCCGACATGGCGAGCGCAACCAGGCCAGACGTTACATGCACATGGCCAACCATGTGGCCGAGCGTCTGGCCAAAGTCATGCCCAAGGTCCGACTGAGCATCATTGCCTATGTCATCCTTGCCGACCCGCCGCTTGATCGGGTGCGCTATCACGACAACATCATTGTGCATCTGGCGATTTATTTCCGCGACAGCAAGCACGCGCTCAACGACCCGCGCTCGATCATTAACCGCCAGTACGTAGACATCCTCAACGACTGGCTCAAGGTGGTAAAGGCGCAAAACCTTTTGGTCACGACGTACGAAGCCGGGATGAACTGTTGGAAAAGCTTACCGTTCCCGATCGTGCGCCGCTTGATAGGCGACTGGGAGTGGCTGAAGAGTCTCGGCATCGGCGGCGTGAAGTCCAATGTGTTTTCAAAGCAGTGGGGTGTGATCGGACTGAACTGCCACACGTTGTCGCGGGCGATGCGCCGGCAAAGCCCGGACTATGACACGCTGATAGCCGAGTACTGCCAGGGGTTCTTTGGGGAAGCCGCCGAACCGATGCGCAGGATGTACGATCTCTGGGAACAGCGAATGGCTGAAGCGGATTGTGAGATGGTAATCCCCTCACCGCTTCGGAGCCTGAACGCACTGTTCCGCGAAGAAGATCTGGACGAGAGCGAATCGCTTTGTAATGAAGCATCGAAGCTGACACAAGAGTCGGACGTGCAGTATCGCATCAAGCGCGTGCTGACACTTATCGAGTACACACGTATCAACCGCCAGGCGCCAAACGAAGCCCTGATTCGATACCTGATGAAACAACCGGGTAATACGGAGGCAGACAACGATGCCATCGGTCGCTGGCTGGACATGGACGGCGATTTTGTGCACCGCCATATGGCAACCAACGGTGATCTGTTCCACAGAATGTTTGCCGAGCAGATGAAGTCGCGCTGGCTGATGGAAGTCGGCAAAGGCGTTGTGACGGAGTAGAAGGGCAGCAAATGTCTGGTAATCAACAACCAACCATTCTTGCCATTGGCGCCCATGCGGATGATGCCTACATCGGTGCCGGTGGCGTGTTGTTGCAAGCCGTGCGCGCGGGCTGTCGTGTGGTGATCATTACAGCGGTCAGTGATTTTTCGAATCGTCTCAGGACGCGCGGCCAGGAACAGGCAACACTCGACGAAGCACGCGCGTTGTCCGAGCAGTATGGCTTTGAACAGCACTTTCTCGGTTTGCCTTATCACCAGGTGAACGCGGCGGACATGGATTTGAAAAAGCGAATTTCAGCCATTGCCGCAGATGTGCGCCCGGATGTCACGTTGATCCACCATGATCAGGACTACTGGCCGGATCACGTCGCCTGCGCCAAGCTCGGCTTTGATGCGGTGATGTTCACGCACGGCCTGACCGATGACCTGACGCAAAGTTACTGCCCACTTGTGCTGGCATACGACGCGACACCGAGACAGACGATTACGTTCACGCCCGATGTGTTCTATGACGTCACGGATGTGATGCCGGACTATATGGAACTGATCCTTAAGATCGACAGCATTCTGAATCGCGTCAGCGCTGAGTCATTGGTGCAAGCTCAGTTCGCAATGACCGCGCCACCTTCTGCGCCAATGCGTTTGAGTGCACACGGCAAACTGCGTCTGGCTGACTGCCTGCGACACGGCGATCTGGGCGGCTGTCCCTTCGGACAGGGATTTCGAACCGTCTGGGGCGATAAGCGCGGCCCGTCCCTGTGGCCCGGACACCAGAGTCAGTAATAAGGAAAGACAAGTTGATTTTCGAAGCAGACTTTTCTTCCGGGAAGCTGCCTGTGGATTGGCATGTTGCGCGTGATGGATTCACGATTGAAGATGGCGCGTTGCATAACACAGGCGTGACGTTGCTTCAGATTCCGCTGCCGGATCATGGATTTCACCAACTGATTGTTTCGGTGGAGATCGAGCCGATCGATGGCGGCGCCATCGCCTGTGGCGAACCACGCGCGACCATTCAAACAGACTTGGCGGCTGGTTGTCACGAGGTCGTGACTTATGGCGGCGCTCCGCTGGCCAGTGCCTATGCGCGATTCCCCGAGCCGAGCGATCGCCACACGATTCGGTTTGAATTCAATCGCGGGCAAATTAGTGCGACCTGCGATGACCTGCCTCTGGTTGACGTGAAGCAACCATCACTGAACGCCATGGCACACAAGTTTTCACTTCAGATATGGCAGACATGTCGCGTGCATCAGATTCGCGTAGAAGGTGAACAGCCGCTGGCCGAGCCACGATACTCGCGACCACCGCGCCAAGATCGGCCGTTCGAACTGGAAGTAGCTGTCGATTTCATGGACGACATGCATTACGCGCCTTACACCGAAAGCATGTTCGAACAACTGTTCGACGAGTACAAGCGTTGGGGCGTGCGCCGTGTGCACTGGATGTACAAGGGCGGCATCAAGCACGGCATGTGGGAAGATGCCCACGTCAACATCTGGGAAAACTTTCAGCAAACGGTTCAGAACATCGGCGGCGAGGTGTTTCCACACGCTATCAAACTGGCGCGCGAGCGCGGCATTGAGGTGTACGGGCTGTGGAAGCCGTTCGAGTTGGCCCAAATGCTCTGCAGTGTGCCGCACGACTGTGATGCGGCGAAGCGAATCGGCAAACTCAAGCGCGTTGGCGGTTGGATCTACTGGGCATCGCAGGATGTGCGGCAGCGGCGCGACCTGATCATGCGTCGTAAGCCGACCGCTTCCGGGCCTGCTGAAAATGAAGTGTTCCACCGTATCGATCTGGTGAAGGAGGACGACCGCCCGGCCGGGTTTGGTGTCAATGGCTTGCGCATCTATGTCAGTGATGACAATCACACATACCGCCCCTACGAAGGCCCGCTGAGTGCGGAGGAACTGATCGAAGACTACCCGGTCTGGGAACACACGCCATCAGGTGGCCGGCCCACCGGTCAGGTTCGGCGGGCGCGCGTAATGCGACTGGATAACCTGAAACTCATCAGCCCGTTCTTTGTCATCACCACCCCGTCTCACTCACGCAGTTTCTGCAACACGTTGATCAACCTGATCCATGTCTTCGGTGAACGAGGCGAAGAACGAATGTTGACCTTCGGCTTAAGCCAGCGTGTTCCCCAATTGCAATATGACATCAGCAGCGCACTAAGCTCGCGCGGCGACGGGCAGGATTTTCTGGCTGCCGGTGTCGAGTTTGACTGCCTGCCTAGCACACCCAGTGCCTGTCTCCCTGCTTATGACGCGATCCGTCTTCGCCATGCGTTAGATGGTGCTGATCGTGTGTTTGGTGTGGCTCGCGGCAAAGATCTGGACGCAGCCGGCTGCATGTCGCCGGCATTTGATGAGACACGAACATACTGGTTGCAGTGGGTGCGCGAAATGCTGGACTACGGCGTCGACGGTGTTGACCTGCGACTGCGGAATCATCACTCGCATCTGGCGTGGGGCGAATACGGCTATGAACAGCCCGTGCGCGACGCATTTCTGAAGCGGCACGGCGTGGACATCTGGGCGACTGACGACTTCGACCGTGCTGCGCTGCGCCGTTTGCGCGGCGAGCATTACACGACGTTTTACCGCGATGTTCGACGACTGCTCAACAAGCACGGCAAACCGCTGCGCCTACACGTCAGCCCAACCATGGATCTTGAACCCGAATTCGGCGGCGGGATGGACATGCAATTTGACTGGCGCACCTGGCTGGATGAAGGTCTGGCTGACTCAGTGACTGCCAAGGAAGTTTATCCTTACACCGCACAAGCTGATGAGCTATTGCAACGAGCTGCGAATGGAAACATTCCGGTAATCTTCAGTCCGTTTGCCAACAATATCTGGCGCAACGGCAACGGCGCTTCGACTACAGCCGACCGTATTCAGCAGGCCATTGATGCTGGCTACGATGGATTTCAACTCTACGAGAGTTGTTCCGTCATGCGCGCACACCCGGACGGGCGACTCGAAATGGAGCGGCCAGCCCTTCGCGACGTGTTCAAGCATCTGATATAAGTTTTCGGGCATCGTTTAATTGCGGGTATGAAGCGCAGAATGTACATTGATAAGTGTTGTATTTACATGCGACTTCCTGACGCCGAGATGCTTTATGACCACGTCTTCTTCGCAACACTCGGCTGGATCAGATTCGAACGCTGATGCCGGTCCCTCCGCTCAAATCCCACAGCTCGAGGTTCAGTCCGCCGCACAGCCCGAAGAAAACGCCACGTTGGTGCAGTTTGTCCTGTTGCAACTGTTAAGGCAAATCGAACATCAGTATCGCCCGGGCCTGCGATTGCCACCGATTCATCAGATCGCTGCGGAATTCGACGTCAGCGTCGGCACCGCCAACCAGGCGATCAAGGAACTGGTATCGCGCGGCGTGGTTACCTCCCGGCCGCGGCTGGGAACCACACTCGCGAACGGATGTGATCGCGAACACATCAGCCGCATCCTCGCAGCCACGAAAGATGCTTCCAGACATTCGGCCAATGCGACTTCGGGAAGACAGGTTTCCGTATTGATCCGTCCTCAAGCCGAGGCCATGCTCCTCGAAATCTCCGAGTGCTTTGCGCGAGCAATGACGAGCTACGGCTGCAAGGTGAAGTTTGACGATATCCCAAATAAACGCGACCAATGGGTGGATGCGGCAGGTCAGGACGGCACCGTCATTTTTCAGCCGGACGGCGCACGCGTACCGATCACATGGGCCGGCGACTCGCCGTTACTGGTGGTTGCCACCAATCGCCACTATGTGACCGGCTCTAACTGTTATGACATTCTGGCCATCGACGACGAACAGGGCTCGGCCTTGGCCGGTGAGTGGATGCAACAACTGTGCGGCAGCGCCTGTTTTGTTGGTGGCGCCCATGGCAAGAGTGTCCCGCGTCAGCTTGATGAAACGTCTCGGCGCCGACTGGCCGCGTTCGAATGTGGATGGGGTGACACATTGACGCCGGAAACGCGCCTGGTAGCAGGTTCGTATGACATTGCCAGCGGCTCTTCGGTCGTCGCAAAGTACATCGCCCTTTCTCCCCGGCCGGAAGGCGTCTTCTGCGCGTCGGATGATCTGGCAATCGGTTTTACCATTGGCACCCGGGCCCATGGATTGCATGCCGGTCAGGATTACCAGTTGATCGGGTTCGACAAGCAACAGCGCGCCATTGAGGCGCCTGACGGCCCGATCAGCACCATTGAAATTCCGCGACAGATCATGGGCGAACGGGCAGCGGAGCTGTTGGCATCACGCCTGAAGGATCCGGGGCAGCCTGTCCGCCGTGTGTATCTGGGTTGCAAACGGTTTGTTGGAGCGACAACCAAGTCCGTGTCCAGTTGAAATTGATTGACGTGTTCACACTCTCGCAACTTTTAAATCTTCGATACGTGATTCATTCAGCGCCTGGCTGAAGATTTTAAGATCACGCATGCGTCCCCGAAAATAATCGTTTGCGCCAAAGCCGACGTATAACGGCGTGTCAGCCGGTGACTGACGAATCGCATCGCGTGGCATCGCGGCCGTGTGAACAAGCTCACCATCAACATACAAGCGCAGTTCCGTGTCATCTCGTACAACTGCCAAGTGATGCCAGCCGCCTGACAGTTCGTGATTGTGCGCGACGCTCCAGCCGGACTGCATGCAGTGCACTTCTCCACCGGGCAGTGTGCCGCAGAATAGCTTGCCATCGTACTCCGCCATTGACCAGGTACGACGAATCGGTGCGTCCGGTGTAAAGTCGAGGCGCGCGACGGGTGTCCATTGATGATCGCCGTCGTAACGGTACACCTCCGCAAGCGGCAGCGTACCGACATACAGCTTGCCGTTGTTCACCGCCATGGTCATGATCTCACCCTTGACCTCGCCTTCCAGTTCGGCGCAGCCGCAGGCGCCCGCATCGACCCAATCGTTATTACCGGTGGCAGACCGATATGTCTTGCCTTCCGGCCACGTGCCGGCGATCAATTCACCGCGGTACTTTGTCACCGCATAAACCTGTCCGCGCATGCCTTCACCGCAAGGCTCACATTGACCATCCGGCGTGAATCGCAGAATGGACTGGCCCGGCGCTTTTGTCTTCTGCCGGTTGGGATAGAACTCTGCCTTGAGTGCTTTTGGCATCATGTACAGGTGGTCATTGAGCGATGCGGCTGAAATCAACGCGAATTGCGCGTCAAAAACGGGTGTCCAGTTTTGTCCGCCGTCATAACGGTAACGCTGCGCATGATGCATGTTGCCGGCGATCAGCGTGCCGCCCATGTGAAACAGCATGATGCGCCCGATGGCGTTCCAGCCATCCGGCACCTGTTTGTCAGCCCACTGGGCATATGGGTTCCCGCATGAGACCCATTCGCCGTCACCCGCATAGAGATAAACGCCTCCGCCTGGCGTGATGTTGCGTGCGCCCTCGCATAACGAGCCACGCAAATCGTCAAATGCAGTGGAGGCGAACAACTGGCCACCAACAGATGCAAGTGACTGAACCGAGCAGGTTTCGTCCGGCGCCCCACAATCTGTCCAGCGATCGCCACCTTCGTAACAGTAAACATGTCCGTACTGATCGACATCGGTTTCGTTTACTGCTGCATAGAGTTGCCCGTCATGCACCTGAAATGCGTGGACCATGCGTGTGTTGCCGGGCCGGCCACAGTTAGTCCATTTTGGCTCTGTGCCATCGTCTATGCCGAACATCACGTTGCGCACGTTAGGCGTGTTGCATGTGCCGGCCGTGTTGGTTTTTACTGACAGATGCATGCCGCGGCGCGCGTCTGGATCGTACCAGCTGATGACATCACCAATGGTGTCCCACAAGTCGTCATCCGTATGAATGTGCACGGACAGCGTAAACGGACGAGAAAGATCAGGTCCGCTTTCCGACTGGATTGCTATTTTCGATTGTTTGCCGTCAAAGACAGCCGAGCCGTTTTCAAAGGACACGCCTTCTGCTTTGACGGCAATGTTGGTCGATGAAGCCGACTGATCGTTTTCACGAAGCGGCAGATGCATGATCTGTGATTCATCCAGTTGGACACCGCTCATTATCAACCTTTCATGATGTAATGCCCTGCGTGCTTACGACGAGCGAATTCAGATGCGACTGCCACCGTGCGCCGTGGGCCGGGGAAGTCCATCCGGGCAGCGGGTGCTGTTCGATGAATGCAAGAACTGCGGGGATCTCGTCCTCAATTGCGCGCTGCCGCAACACGTTTGTATCAGGCTGCCCAGATTCAATGTCTAACCTTGTCTGGCTGGCCGTCGCCGCGAGCAGGCAGTAGTGCATGTAAGTAGTAAACCGTTCGACCTGTCGGCGCTCTCGATCGGTGGTCGCGAGTTGAGTAGCTTCAGTCAGCGCGCGTTCGATCTCCTTTCGTCCGACCTGCTCAATGAAGTATGCGATGTTGTCGCCACGTGGTTGTAGAACAACGCCGTCATCAGCCAACCGCCTGATCGCGTTGAGCAGGCCGGCATAGATCGTACGAATTGCTTTGCCGGGGGCACCGAACATGCCGCTTAGAAATTCATCCAATAGCGCGGCATGATTCACTTTCGCCTGCCAGCCGCATCGCGCGAACGCCAGCATGTTCAATGCATATGACTGGTGAACAGTCGTCGTGCATTGAATCGTCGCGCCGTCGATACCAAGCTTACGCAGGTGCGGCCAGTCCTCGCAGATGACTTCTGACATCGGGTAGGGCAGGCTGCATTGTGCATTCATGCCCATGTAATACTCATAGAGCGTCAGTCGGCCGGGATGATATGCGCGCCATTGGCGCAGCGTGCCGAAATAGAAATTGTTGTGCGACGTGGTCGGCGAAGGTGACAACGGTTGCGCAGCGTCTCGCCAGTAGATCGCCACCCATGTAACGACATTGTCTTCCAAAGCAATGTCCTGTGGTGGCCAGGCCAGATCAACGTAGGCTGCGCTGCCGACCAGCACATCAGGAAATTCATCGCGCACCGCACGAGCGACCCGATTGACCAGCCTGGCATAACGAGCCGCGAGGCTGTGATTGATTCCCTCCGGCTTGCGACTGTCGGTCACGCCCCAGTCCTTAAACGCGTCCTCCGGGTTCGGATCGCCGGCGACACACGCATCACATTGACACATGCCGTTGCCGTCTTCAGGAATCACGCCGACGATCGGCACATCCGGGTGGTCACGCAGGTACACCAGTATGTTCTGGATCAGCGTTTCAACCGCCTGCTCATTGCTGGTGCAAATGCACATCTGGTTGAAATGATTACCGCGTTCTCCGTCAATCAAGGAGAACCACTCCGGGTGATCCTTAAAATATCTGCCCGACGGCAGCCAGAAACCCAGGTTGTGGTGATTCATGTCACGCTTGAGGCCGCGCTTGCGAATCTCAGGCGTTACGTGCTTCTCGAACCATCCTTGTTGGATGCGCGGTGAGCGTTCGCCAAACTCAATTAGTGGCTCACCCGTATGCGGATCAACCGGCTGTTGCTGTCCGGTCAGTGTTTCATCCGGGCCGATAAGATGCATCACGTAGTTCAGCCCGTTCTTCACCATCCAGTCCAGGTGCTGGTGGATCAGTTCAGGTTTTTCGAGGTAACTGATTTGAATGCCGCGATACCACAGCAGCGGTTCGCGCGGGCCGGAATCCTGTTCGACCGTGATACGATCCAGTTGCGGAACGTGTTCGCTGTCCGGACCCAGTCCTGCAAAACTGCAACCGCAAATTTCACGCAGGAAGGCAAAGACGGCAAAGACCAACCCCAATTCACCGCCGCCGATTAACTGCAGTTCTTTGCCAACGATGCGCCAGGCGTAGCCTTCATCGCTGAGCCCGGCATGCACATCAACCTGCAGCACAATGGCCGTATCACTTTGCTGCCCATCTGTTGGTACGTTTAATACCCGCCGCAGATAGGCGGATAGTCGATCCTTTGCATATGTCGTCGGCTCGGTTGGAGCGCCGCGCAATGTCACTGTCGGCGGGTTATCAGGGGTGGTTATCCAAATCATCTGTGTTCAACTCGCTTGTTGTCCGCGGCTTGTCGTATGGGTGCCGACAAGCCCGTACCCTAGAGCGACCTATAGATTCGATTTTTATTTTAAATAATTAATTTACATATAATTAAGTATGAAATTCCCGCTCAAATGGCTGGTCGTTCACTGTTGATGGGATTGAATAAATCAGTATAATGTACAAATGTTCATTATGTGTGATTCTATCTTGGCGAGTCGACCTGTCAATACCAACATGAGCATTTCGAGATCCGGGCTGATGATTGGTTCGCCACGAATGTCTCTGGAGAAATGAATGAGTGGTTCCAGGTTACGTGGGGTGATCATTGGCTGCGGCGGACGCGGCGCGCATACGTTTGAAACGTTTGTTGAGGCGGGTGGTGAACCAGTCGGCGTATGCGATCCGTCGGAAGCGCTGCCCCACTTGAAAGACCCGTCGATTGCGCCGCACTTTCGTGATCTTGAGACCGCGCTGGATAAGACGAAGCCGGATGTGGCGATGATCTGTTCACCCAACTTCGTTCATGCAGAGCAGTTCATGGCATGCGCGAAGCGCGGGATTCATGTGTGGGTGGATAAGCCGATTGCGCTGAGCGTTGAAGACGCTATCGCGATGCGCGACATCGCCAGGGAACAGGGCACGATTACGCTCATTCCGTTTGCCGTGGAGCAGGATGTGTTCAAGCGCCGGGCAATCGATCTGTTTCGTGCCGGCAAGCTTGGGCCGTTGGTTCAGTTTACGATGACGCGCACGTGTGGCGCGGGTTTTGACGCGGCTGGCGGGTACCATTACGCGATTCAAAAGCCTGAAATTTCAGGTGGTTGGCTGATTCATCACCTTTGCCACATGGTGGATTTCGCCATGCAGATCGGCGGCCCGATCGAAAAGGTGCATTGTCATTGCGCTACAACCGTACGTCGTCCCAAGCCCAACCAGGAAGAAGCGATTACCGCCATGCTCTACTTTCGGGGTGGCGGTTTTGCGACGCTCACAGATATTCAATGCGGCCACAAAATGGTGAACGTCGCGGTTTGCGGTGAGCAGGGAACCTACCTGCATACACACTATCACGACCGTCGAACGCGCACGGCTGAAGATGTGCTTCATGAAATCGAAACCACGATCCGCGAGAAGTCAGAACGCACGTCGTACAACGTCGCCCAGACCTTTGCGCTTGTCGGCGGCGACCGCGAACTGATGGAGCGCTTTTTCAAAGCGGTTCAAGACGGCGGCCCGTCGCCGGTTCCGATTGAGCGCGGGGTTGAGAACATCATGGTGTGTGATGCATTGCAACGGTCAGCCCAAACGGGGCTGCCGGTTGAGCTTCAGGGTGATTGGTTGGTGCCGGCGCATGATGCGTCTGCGATGTGAGCTGTTGAAAACGGCACCTCTGGACAGAACTTGGTTGTAAATATACAGCGTGGCCGCTCACCGTTGGGATTTGGTTGTGCTTAACAAACCGTCCGTATTACGCCAAAAACGGTGATATCCTAACGAATTTAGCAGATCTTTCTCTCAAACGATAGAAATAAACAAAAAATACAATACAATTAAACAAATATTTGTCTGCTATTGGGATTGTCACATGTCCACCGCCCCCATTCAAAGCCGATCACTGAAACTGTCCAATCATGTTGCCGATCTTGGCCGCGGCAGCAGTTCGGCTCTGCTTAGCAGGCAGGTGCGCGTGCTGCTTCTGGATCTATTGCATCAGCAGTGGTCGCCTCATTTGCGCTTGCCACCAATCAAACAGATTGCTGACGACCTCGGCATTGGTGTGGGCACGGCCAACAGGGCAGTGAAGGGTTTGGTTGACGCGGGGCTGCTCGTTTCACGGCAGCGTCTGGGAACAACCATTGCGCCGGGTTGCTCGGCCGAAGACATCGATCGCGTACTAACGCACGAACGCCAACGACTGTTTGAACAACGTGAATCGGATCGGGGAAAAGTCGTCCGCGTTTTGATGAAGCCGCACGCAGACGACATGATCGTGGAGATGGCCGAAGCATTCGCCCGGTCCATGGCAGAGTCCGGCATTCGTACGCAGTTCGACGAGTACCCGGAGCTGAGACGCCATTGGGTCAATGATGAAGCTGACGGCCATGCCCTGTTTCAGCCGTCGTCAGCTGATAACTACCAGGTGAGTTGGTCATATGCCAGTCCATTGTTAGTTGTGGCGACGGAGGAGCTAAATGTCGACGGCCCGGGACGGTACGACTTACTGTCTGTCGACGATGAACAGGGCGCTTACCTTGCCGGCCGCAGATTGCGACAGGCGGGTTGCAAGTCCGTTTGTTTTGTTGGCGGTCATAACCGAAATGCTCGCGATCAGTTTAATCGCGTAGCGCTGCGCCGCCTGCGCGGGTTCGAACGCGGCTGGGGCGAACCAGTTCCCGAAGCGAATCGGATTGTCACCGGATCTTACGACATCAAATATGGTGCAACAGCAGTGGCGAAATACGTTGCGATGTCGCCACGGCCGGAGGCGGTTTTTACCGCGTCTGACGATCTGGCCTGTGGCTTTCAGATTGGTTCATTCAGCCACGAACTCTTCGCCGGCAAGGACTACCAGTTAATCGGGTTCGACAAACAGCAGCGCGCTGTCGACGCGCCGGAAGGCCCTATTACGTCAATCGAAGTGCCCCGCCGGGAACTCGGCCTGCGCGCCGCGGAACTGATGGCATCGCGACTTGCCGATGTCGATCAGCCCCCTCGCAAGGTACAACTCGGCTGCCGCCTGTTCGAGGGCACCACCGTTCGTCCCGTCCAGTCAAACGACATGTCCCTCGGAGAATCAACATGACACATCGCCGCCCGTCCGGTTTCACGTTGATTGAATTGTTAGTTGTGATTTCAATCATCTCGCTACTCATCTCCATTCTGCTACCGTCACTTTCCGCGGCGCGTGAATCAGCCAAATCGCTGCAATGTCAGAACAACCTGCGCACCATCATGCAGGCGAACCACATGTATGCGGCCGACTGGAAGGGCTATCAGCCGGCATCGAACATGTACAACACCAGATTTGCGTTTCTTACCAGTTGGCCGCGCGATGCATACGTGACTTATATCGGCAGGGAAGTCCGGTCTCCGGTAAGCGGGAATCCACTGGTTTGTCCGGTGTATCGCGATAAGCAGATTTCACACAAGAGCAACGGCGCCACGGCGACCTACACATACAATCGCCACTACGGCGGACAACTTTCCAACGGTACCTTCCCAAGCGACAAGGACTTTCGCCCGCCAGACCAGCTAAGGCACAGCCCCAGTGACAAAGCGGTGATCGTAGATGGAACGGGGTCGAATGACGCGCCGAAATCAGGCTACACCCGTTCAATCGAGCCGTTCGAGACTTACAACTTTTTACCGTTCGGGTCCGATGGTGGCCCCGGGCACAAGGGTGTGTTGAACGAACACCTTGGTTTCTCCAACAACTGGGGCTTCTTTGACGGGCACGTTCAAAACTTTGCCAGTCCGTTCCCGGCGGATAAGAACGTCGAAGGCATCGCTTACTGGTATCTGTACTGGTGAAAAATACACCGATATTCATCGTGATCGCATTCGTTGGTGGTGGCGTGGCCGCAGTTCTTTTATTGCGCGCTCCAGAAGACCCCGCCGGCGCGCAAGATTACTATTTCGACCTGAAGACAGGGAGTGTCTTTTCCGCGCCGCGCCAGAACCCGCCCATCACATCGCCGGCCGGTCACACGGCCGTCAAAGCCAATATCTATTCCTGTAGCGCGTGTAAGCCTTCAAACTGGTTCATCGTTTCACTGGAAACCAATATTTTTCAACGTGGCCAACCCGTACCGCACATTGCCGCGCCGGTTGAACCCAATACAGAACCCCAATGGCTCGATCCAACCGGCGAAAAAGCACAACAGATCGTCCAGACCGCACTGAAACAGTGTGGGGCTGAGCGACCGGTTTATTGCACCCCGTAAAAACAGAGAGGTTCAAACCGATCATGCGTTATGTCTGTTACATCTTGTTTTGTGTCTTGTTTTGCCACACCGCTGTTGTTTCGGCCGGCAACCTGATGTCTCGTTTCGAGTTTCAACAGAATGACGACAAGGAACAACCGACTTACTTCATACCAATCATCGACAAGCGGCCGACGATCAAGATCGATGGGAAGTTCAACGAAGCGGCGTGGAACAAGGCGCTGCTGATCGACTCGTTCGTCAATGAGACAGGCGATATCGGGCCGACAGAATTGCGTCTTTGGGCTGATCCTGAGTACGTCTATCTCGGCTTTGTCTGTCATGAGAGGGATATGGTCGCTGTAAGAGCCACGGCTGACGCCGGACAGCGCGACCAGCGCATCTGGGGCAATCACTGTATTGACATCAAGATGAATACCGGCGCCGGGCCGGCCCAATTCATCATCAATTCCAAGGGCGCACTTAGCGACCTGTTCAAGGGCGACCTCAAATGGAACGGCCAGGTTGAAGTCGCCACCGCGCGTAGTGACACGTTCTGGACCGCCGAGGTCAGAATCAAGGCCGGCTCGCTTTGGCTGCCGCGCGATATCACCGGCCAGTACATGAATATGACGTTTGGCCGCACAGACCCGAATGAAAGCATGCACACTTTGTCGGTTCCGTATGGCAGCCTTGATCACGCGCCGCGCTTTGTGTTTGGCGATGCAGCCGCATTGCAGGGCGTTCTGGAACGCCAGATGGTTACGCGCGGCGTGCAGTTGCGTTTCATTATGGATCGCGAGGAATATCCCCGTTTTTGCAAACAAGGAATCGGCCGTTTGCGCATCTGGTCCGGCGGTGGCGCAACGCTGACCGGCTCGCTGAGCATGATCGTTGCCGTGATGAAAGGCGGCACCGAAGTCGCACGGCATGAAGTAAAGGATCTCAAGTCGCGCCTTGCTGATTTTGAAATGGATCTCACGCAGTTGCCGGCTGGCAGCTATACCGTTGAAGCGCGACTCGTCGAAGGGAACAAGGTGTTCAACCGCCAGGTACGCCGCTTGGTCATTCATGAACAGAAAGTAGCCACGACCGGCTCGATCGACCTGACGATTCCTGCCGGGCCGGTTAACCTCGATGCGTACGGCTACACGTTCGGCGTGCCGTTTCCATGGGGATCGCTGGCATCTGCGGATCATGTGCGTCTGGTGGATGAGCAGGGGCGTGAGATTCCCATGCAGGCAGAGGTGACCGGGCGATGGGCGCGCAACGGTCATATTCGCTGGCTGCTGGTGGACACGGTTGCCCCGATGCGCACTGAGGCGCAACGCCTGGCACTTGAATATGGCCCCAAGATCTCGCGGCAGACAACAAAGGGCGCTGTCGCGGTAAATGACACGGCTGAAAATATTCACGTCGATGTGGGTGCCATGCAATTTGATATTCCGCGGCAAAACACGCCGGGTATCGCCAGGTTGGTGTGTGGATCACAGGTCATCAGGCCGCACGAAGAAGCCGGACCTTACATAATTGACCAGGACGGTGTGCTGTATCGCGGATCGCTTGATCCGGATGCGCAGGTGGTGGTGGAAGCCGCCGGTCCGATCAAAGCGCAGGTAAGCGTATCAGGCTGGCACATCAGCGCATCGGGCAGGAAGCTGGGCAAATATGTACTTCGATACGCGGCGTATCGAGGGCTACCTTATCTGTACGTGGATCACACATTCATCATCACGGAAGACGATGAAGACGCGCAATACCACGACATCGGCTATGCAATTCCAACCTACGCGGCACGCGGCTTCTTCGGTGCCCCGCGCATTACGCCTTACACACTTCAGGGCGCAGACGACTCGGCATACCTGATTCAGATCGATGAATTTCACGGGAAGATGTACCAGAACGGAAAGTTCATGGATGACTTCGGCCGAGCGGAGGGCTGGATCAACGCCGGGAATCTGACAATCAGCGTGCGCGACTTCTGGCAGAATTTTCCAAAGGAGTTTGAGGCGCGGCCGGACCGCGCAATCGTTCACTTCTGGCCCGGGCATGGCGAGCCGGCGAGACACACGGGCGAGCAGCTTACGTCGCGCAACGCGTACAAGCACTGGTTTGCGCTGGAGGGCAAGCTGTTGAACTTCCAGATGCCGCAGGCTTATCACGCGCTAATCGAGCGTGTGGAATACGCGGACAACGCGATTCATAAGGTAAGCCCGATGGGCGTATCGAAGACGCACCAGATGCTGATTCAGTGCAACTCGTGGAACTGGGAACAGGCTCGGGCCCGTTCGGTATCGCGCGCGTTTGCATCCAATCCAACCGTGGTGGTTGACCCGAAATGGGTCTGCGACAGCAAGGTGTTCGGCGACATTGGCCCCAAAGACACTCAAAAGCATCCCAAGCTGGAACGGGCGATTAATGGCACCATGGCGACTATCGCGCGTAGCAATGACGAAGACCGCGACTACGGCATGTGGATCTTCGGCGACTCGCATCATTTCTGGAACTGGAGCGCGCGCCGGATCAAGAACTATCGCACGTGGCGGCAGACACACCACAATTGGCCGCGCTGGCCTTGGTTGCAATACGCGCGCAGCGGCGACAAGGCGACGTTTGATTATGCATGCCACAACGGGCGCAACGTGGTGGACGTGGCGCACTGCCATTACACGACTGAGGAATTCAGCAAGGCTCGCTGGCCACGGGGCAAGGAGTTGGGCGGCGTATGCGATTACAAGGGTTTCGCAAAGTGGTCGTCCGGTGACCGGTTCGGTTACAACTCAGTGGCGGACTCGATGTTCCACCACTACTACTTTACCGGCGATCGCCGCGCGCTGGACACGGCGATGCTGCACATGGCCAGCATCCTCCAGCGCGACCGCACAAATATGAGCCGAGAAGGATCAGCGCGTATCTGTTCACTTGCCGCTCATGTGTTTTATACATGGGATCTGGATTCACTGGAACTACTGGAGCGGCACATTGACAACTACGTTAAGCTTCAACAGCCCAATGGGATACTCCCACCAGACGCGACGATCTGTTTCTGGACCAATGGCTTTATTCGTTACGTTGACCTGACCAAAGCCGATCGCGGGCGCCTCCTGATCACGCGCTGGGCCAACCTGATTTGTGATACTGATCCGGCGACGCGGGCGTACGCGCATCAGAACGTCATTGACGTTGCGGTGTGCAGCATGCTCTCACATCTGTCGCAGGCCTATGTGTATACGGGTGATGAGAATTATCTGCGCATGGCCAAAGTTCGCGCGGCTCGTTTCTATGACGAAACGTATCGGGGGGAAGATCCACGCTTTGTGGGACTGACGGCATTCTGGGGACAGAACATGCCGTGGTCGTGGTTTCTGGTTGACATGCCGTACTACGCGTTTGCGCTTCAGACACATGGGGATGACGTGGAGCCGGCGGAGATTCCTTCAGCACCTCAGGTGGCGGCATTGGTGTCACAACAAGTGGAGGGCAAAAGCTGGCGCACATTTCATGCACGGCTGCACCAGAAGCGCGATGAGCCGTTTGTGATTGACTTCAAGGTCAGGGCATACGATTTCGTTGCCGAACTTGCGCCGATCAGTGGTAGCGGACAAGTGCTTCGCGCCGAGGGGCAGGACAGCAGCGATGGCAAGTACGAACGCATCCGCATGGAAGTTCCCAGTGACGGTAGCGTTGAGTATGCCTTTCGGCTGCGTTCGGCGAAGTCTTACGCATATGTTCCCGTTCCAATCGCACAGGACGCGAAGGTTCGGGAAGTGTACCCCCTCATGATTGCCAAACAAGGCAACACGATTGCCGGTGGTGAATGGTTCTATTTCAACATTCCAACCGGGGCTGACCACCTGAGCCTTCGTCCGACGGCGCGCAACATCAGCAACCTGACGATTCGAGATGGTACAGGCAAAACCGTGCTGAATGAACTGTGGGTGGGCAGCAACGGCGCGCCGCGTTTTACCATACCGGCTGAAGGGTCCAGGCAAGGCTGGTCCATTCGGTATCGGGGGGACAAAGCCATGGATCGAACGATGCTGAACAACGACGGCGGACAACCGCTGTATCTGTCGGTTTCGCCGGAGAAGTGGTTTGAGCCTTCGGTGCACGACTGGCGTTGGGACTAAATTCGGATTTACAGGCACGCGGGAACTCGCAAATTGACAGTTGATAGAGACGTTACTTGAAAGGCACTGTTTCCTAAGATGTTTACTGGCACAAATTCACTGGAAGATGCAATCGAAATCAATCTCACGAATCTTGACCTGCCCGAGGGCTGGGTGCGAAAGGAGATTTCAAACCACAGCCCCGCGATTGAAGCGCGCGACGGTGCGGCGGAACTAGCCATACCACTGAACGTTACTGGCCGGTACGACCTGACGCTCACATTTTTCACCTACGCGCACATGGAAAATTCGTCGATGCAGCTCAAGCTCACGTCACAGGATTTATGGCGGCGGGTACGCCCATTTCGATTTATTGAACAGGACCGAGATGCGCTGCAGACGACTGTGGTACTCACGCTCGATATCAAAGATGGCGACGCGCTGCTCATGCGCACGCAGCCGGTCGATTACATTGTTCTCGCGGGTGTGGCACTGACTCCTGTCGCGAAATCAACGCCGATACCGCGCGAAAAACACGCCGCGTTCGTTCATGACACCAATATGTCGTTCAGCAAATTCCGTATCGAGCAACCGGAAGACGTCTACTCGGTTTTCGAGCCGTATGTTGATTCACATGTGAACCACATCTTCTTCGGCACCGGCGTCGGCACCTACAGCCCTCTGTACGATTCATCCACCTTTGGTTGGCACGGCGAGGAACAGAAAACCTTTATGGCCGATCATCGCGAGCGAACAGCCGGCGTGATGCGCATGCTCATGGAGGCCGGCAAAGACCCACTCGCGATGGCGGTTGAATACGCGCGCGCCCATGACATTAAACTCTGGGCCAACCACCGCATCAGCAAGAACCATCCGGGCGACTTCGCGGACGATTATCCCGGCGGGCGGTTTCTCATCGAACATCGTGACAAGATGGTGCTGGACCACACCGGCGAGCCACACTTCCAGACGATCATGTCGCATGCGTATCCGGAAATTCGAGCTACGACCGTCAAGTGTCTTATTGAACAAGCGCGCTACGGTGTTGACGGGCTTTACATCGACATTCTTCGCAAGAGTCCCATCGTTGGCTGGGAGCGGCCGGTCGTTAAAGATTTCGAACGTGAGCATGGCTACGATCCGCGCGATGCATCTAAACGCGACAGCGGCTTTAGCGACAAGTGGTACAGACAATTGTGTAAGTATCCGACAATGCTGTTCCGCGAACTGCGCGAGGCACTCAAGCCGGTCGAACAGCAGCTTGGCCGGCGCATGCCCGTCGCGGTTACGTTCAAGGGCGACTGGCGATTGAACAGTGGTATACCTTCCGCGATGACCGATGGCTGCGATCCACTTACCTGGGCGCGTGAAGGGCTTGTAGATATTCTCATTCCCGCGGAGGCCAGCAATCTCTGGATTGAGCAGCAATGCCTGGATCGTTTCATCCACAACCTTCAGGGCACGAACTGCGAAATATGGGGCGCGATCGGCCCACAGGTTCGTTCGTGTCATCGAAGCAAAACTGAGAAGGCTGCCTATGACACCCACTATGCCGATCTTGACCCGTGGCGCTACCTGCAGGCGGCACACGATTTTTACAGCCAGGGTGTGCCCGGCGTGACGCTTTGGGAGGCGCAGGATGTTCCCTGTGTGCCGCAAGTCTGGAACGTCCTTAAAGATCGCATCGGCAGTCACAGTGAACTGTGCAAAGTCTTCGGCGACAAGCTCGGCCGCTATGACGGGTCGGACAAATTCGACAGACGGTTCGTTTAAGACTTCTTTCATTCGATATATTGAAATTAAACGCTTACAAGATCATCGCTGCCTCAGTTCGGCGTGATGATTCGATGTCAAAGGTAATTCATTATGAATGTCAATTGGGTCTGGGTCGACGGGGAGCCTCATGAAAGTCAGGCAACGGCATTTTTTCGCAGGTCGTTCGACCTCGATGTCGTTCCCGATCAGGCACCGCTTCATATTGCGGCGGCGCATATTTATCAGCTTTATGTAAATGGCACTTGCATCGCGCGCGGGCCGCATCGTGCTGATCCGCGCTATCCTTATTACCATACGTATGACGTTGCACAACACCTCAAAAGCGGCATCAACCATATCGTTTGTGTCGTGCTGCATTTCAATCGCCCCGAAGACACCAGCCGTCGATGGAACCTGTACGGCGGCTCGCCGGGACTTGCGGTTGAGCTGCAACTGCCTGATGCCTCTATCACCACTGATCAGACGTGGCAGGCTGTGCGCGCACCCGGCTGGGTCGACACCGTTCAATCCGGCCATCGGTTTCATCCGCCGCTTCATGAAGTCGATTTGACGGTCTATAACCCGACACGTAATGCAGTGCTCGACGGCTCCGATACATTGTCGTGGTCACCTGTCGTTGCTTCGCAGATCACCGCTGAGCCGATCCCCGCGGAAACACCGTTGCATGAAGACGTGCCGCGCGAGGCGGTGAGTGTTGAGACCGTGCATAACAGAACCGACCAAATGAATCCGCATCCAAAGTTTTACATGCGCGGTGCGGCCGATCTGCCTCCGTTTGTACACCCGAGCGATGAAGGCGCGTGGCTGATTTTTAAGTTGCCTCACGTCATGTCCGGCACGTATGAACTGACCGTGCACAGCGACGAGCCGGCACAACTCGACGTTTATTGTGGCGAAGGCTCGGAAAAACACATCTGCGATAAGCTGACCATTCACGGTGAGTGCAGCTACACCCCCTTAAGCTGGCGCGGGGGAGAATATGTGGCCGTTCACATTGCCAGATCAACGTCACCCGTGACGCTGAAGGCATTCAAGTTTATTGAGTGGCGATATCCCTATCCGAACGAAAGCGACTTTCATTGCAACAGCGAAATAACTAACGCGACGTGGCACATTTGTCGCCTCACCGCTCATCAAGGCACGCAGGATCACCTGGTTGATTGCGTCTGGCGGGAGCAGGCGCTCTGGGTTGAAGACATCTGCGTCCATGGGCATGCCATTCGTGCCGCGTTCGGCGATATGCGGCCGGTGATGAAGTCTGTGCGCCAGGCGTTGCGCACGATGGATGATCGCGGCGTTGTGGCAGTACCCGGCCCGAGCGGTGTTGCTTATGGGTTTGAAGGAGAATACCTGCGTTGGTCCTGCCACGCGCTGACCCTTCCGACGACGGTCAAGACCTGCTACTGGTACAACGCCGACAACGAATTCGCTCGGTGGTGTACGGCACGATTTGAGAAAATATTCGAGTTCTACAGCGGCTACGTCGACAATCGAGGCCTGATCAACGCGAACACTGAAGGGAAACAGGGCATCCACAGCTTCGGCGGATGGTGCCCGCAACTGGCTGACGGCGTGAATGTGACGCTGAACAGCCAATATGCCATCGGGCTTGCCGATGCAGCCGACGTCGCGCGACACATCGGGCGTGCTGATCTTGCCGATCAATGGATGCAGCAGAGTGAGCATGTCGTCACGCGCATGCGTGAACTGTTCTGGGACGAAGAGCGTTGCGTCATGATCGATGGCGAAAAAGACGGGAAACTCAAACATGGCGTGTCGCTGGTCAGTAACGCATGGGCAGTACTGGCCGGCGCGGTGCCGCACGCGCATGGCGGCGCATGGGCTGAAGCACTACGCAAGTTGCCGGAGGTATTCCCTCTTGCATCGCCGAACGACGCAAGCACGTTGCTCAAGGCTTATGCGAAACTCGATCTCGATCTGCATCTGCGCGAAACGCTCGAAGAATACTACGGCAGCATTGTCAAAGCCGGTTACAAGACGTTACCGGAATACTGGATGCAACACGATCCGGATATGGCCGGCAAGTGCCAGGACAGCTCCCGCTGCCATCCGTTTGGCGCGGGACCGCTGTTCATCGCGCATGAGTATCTGCTTGGCGTGACGGCACTTTCACCGGGATATACAAAACTGCGTATCGCGCCGCGCGCGGCGGGTCTCACCAGTGCGTCGGGACGCGTCCCCACCCCCGCGGGTACGGTGGCTATCGCGTGGCGTCGTACGGACTCACAATGGACATTGACAGTCGAACTGCCCGCGAGCGTGGCAGCTGACATCGAGCTACCACATCAGAGCTGGGACCGGCAGAACCTGCGCGTCAACGGTAATCTCGTATGGCAGGCACCCCGCTGGGATCACTTTACGCAACAAGCGCGGCGTGAATATGTTGCAGCCAAGCCGCGCAGGGTCAAGCATGAACTGGCCGAACCAGGACGTCATGTGCTGGAGTTGGGCATCTGCTAAATCAGAAATTGATCAGATTCTTCCCCCTCTCCGATATGACAAATTCACCGATCGACTCCAAATAGAAAACAGCCCCTTGCAGAAGCGTCTGTGAGTAAAACACTTCTGCAAGAGGCTGTAAAAAAAGCGGAGAGGGCGGGAATCGTTTGGGTGAACCTGGCTGAGAGAGCGTCAGAGCTGGTGACAAACATAAATACCGCCATTGACTACCCTTGCATCCAATCAGAAGGATGCGGTTTGTGACACTTCGTTACGATTCGTGACACGTGAATTGGGACAGTTTTGGGACAGCCAGCGAGGCGGTGTGGAAGGCCATAGTACATGGGCGACAAACCTGATCCGATTCGAAGAATCGGCACTCTCGAAAGCGTTCGATCAAATCATGAACGCTGATACTATCCTGATTGCAAGGTGACCGATCCGGGCAGCGAACACCAGCATTCCCTCAATTGTCACTGAGATAGAGCTTCGTTGCCATAAACAAGCAGCAAAATGTACATCATGCGCTCTTACTGCCAGTTGGTCTGCCTACCCAGATTCCAGGGGCGTACGGATTGCCATCCCTATGAATGATGACTCTATATATAATTAACATTCAAGAGGCTTGAGGGTTTGCGATTGGCCTAAATTTTTACAAGTACTGATTATCAGAAAGACTGAATGGATATGAAAGACGAAAGTAAATTGACTATCCACTTGAATGACCTAAATGATGACGACCCGAAGAGAATTGCAGGCCGCATACGCGCTGCCGATTCACGTGTTACCATCACTTTCACTGTACTTTACACATACATTGCTTCGTCGAAAGCGGAACTTGTGAACTCTTGGCTCAAAGTCTGGTATCTTGCTGAAACGATTGGAGAACTTGGAAAAATTCGTTCATATACTGTGAACGAAATCCGCGACGGAGCAGCCTTCTTGACTCTCGACATTCAGCCAAATGATCCACTAGTATTCTCTAAGGCCCTGCACGAACTTGCTCCTGCCTTAGATCCAGATGACCTCGAATCAGAATTCTGGCTGTCGGAAACCGCCAACGACTGGTTGGGAAAAAGGCCCGCTGATGCATCCACTCATTTTGCTAGCCTTGAGAAGGCCTACCGCGATGACGCAGCTGAAGCATATGAATGAATCGTTTTCTTAGTGCCACAGATACGGTTCAACAATCAGCCCATCAGAAACAGATAAGCAATTTCGACTGATTTATCAGAAAACGTTAGCCCTCACATCCTTTATACCAATCTGGGGGCACCGATCGACTAGAGGGCAGACCTCGCACTGAGCACGATCGAAACGGCAGAGATCACGACCTAAAGAGATCAGATTGACGTGTAAACCATGTCGAATGTGAGTTGGAATTTTCTGCTGTAGCCGGTCCATATCTTTGGGCGAGCACGATCTATCCGGTCGCGTTGGTCTGATCCATCCAAGCCGACGGCAGATGCGCCAACAGTGAGTATCCACAGGAAAGACATCACGCTGAAGTGAATACATCATCACACATCTTGCCGTCTTGAGGCCCACTCCGGGAAGCCCTGTAAGGAACGCCTCGCAGGCAGCATTATCCATGTGACGAAGCGATGCTAAGGACAATCGACCGCATTGCTTAATGATTGCATCGAACATACGACGAAGAAGTACACCTTTCTGTTTACCAAGCCCGGCTGGCCCAACGATGGTTGTTAGTTCATCAGCGGACGCCTTTGATAACAACTCGAAGGTAGGAAAAGATGCGCGCAGTCGAGCAAATGCCTCGCGATATTTGGTTTCGTCCGTTTGCAAACTGAAAATAATGAAAATCAACTCTTCGAGCGGATTTACTCGATTGAAATGGTGAGGATCGCCGTATCTCTCGCTGAGCCTCAACGCAACCCATTCAGGATCAGCTCGATATCGGCCTAGCTTATCCTTAATTTTGGACATCATCTCTTTCTGCATTTGGTCTTGATGAACGATGCAATCGAAAGCGCCATTGATCTTGCCATCTTGCACGGCACACCGTTCCCGATAGCTCGAAACTTCGAAGAAAGCGGAATTTCTTCTGCCCACACGTACGAGTCTGGCACTGTTTGGATGCGTAGAGCTTCGCGCACCGAGAGACGACGAGGTTTCCAAGGATGCAAATGGACTTCATTGTTTCCGTACCATGCAGTTGGGCTATACCGATACCGATGAAGTCGCTTGAATGACTTGTTGAAAACATCCCCTTCATTTCGTTCGTTGAACTTGCTTGAGTAAGGCTGGAACCATTCTTTTCCATTGGCAACACGCTCAGGATCATTTTTACGGCATAACACAGGATATACTGTTAGATCAATCGGCACGAGTGGTGGGCGTGACGGTCTCGATCCAAATGGTGAAGTCACTGGCCACTGGAATGACATGGCATTCGGATGCTTTCGCCGTGGCCAACGGAACCACCCGCTTTCCATATCCTCATATATCACTCGAAGGTCTGCCATAACCCAATCTCGATCGAAGCCGACAATGAAGACCCTCTCACGATTCTGCGGTACTCCTAATTCTAGGCCACTGATCACGGCCCAATCCGTAAGGTAACTCCCCTGAGTTCGCAGCTTAGTTATGCATTCTTCCAGATGTGCGCGATGCTTCTTTGTTCGCGCTAAACCAGGGACATTCTCGATCAGAAAAAAGGACGGTGCTATTGCAAGTATCGACTCGACAAACACATCGAACAACCGTCCTGAGGTACCATTTGCACCACCATTCAAGCCACCAACGCTAAAGTCAGGGCATGGTGGACCACCGATCACGCCAAAGCGTCTGGGTACACGCTTCTTAAATGCTGTTGAACATACCGAGGCGATATCAAGCAGCTTGATGTCTTCGATTGCTGATATTTGCGGGTTCTGAGCCAATGCACTAGATTGGCTTGCACGCCAAGAACCGACTCCCTGTGAGTACAGTTTTGCTGTAGTTGCACATTTCTCATTCGTCCATGCAATATCAAAACCTGCCTGCTCAAACCCTATATCAAGCAAGCCCGCGCCAGTGAAAAACGATATCACAGGAGGATTTGCCTTCATGAAGCGATGTCCGCGAAAAAACCAGTCTCTCGATCATCAACGGTTCCCACAATAACACCTCGATCAAGAAGCCTATTGAATTCTTCGCAAGCAGTTTCCGGGACGAGGCAGCACGAATGGCACGCAGCCAGATTGAGCGAGTCCGGCCCCTGCCCACCACCCGCACCCATTTCCATGCAGACCGGGTCAAGCGAACACCAACTTGAGTCCCTCACCGCACGTCGCAACACAGGCTCAAATTTACCGGGGCGCCCCATACGTACAAGTCCGCCTAGTGTGCCCTCAGCATCGCCGGCAGCCGTATAGATGAGGATGCCACTCATTGGTGCGTCCTCGCTGTCCGATACATATAGACGTTCCCTAAGTGCAGCCGAACTGTAACCGCACTCGAACGTGAGACGGTTCATTAACAGGTGAGACAGACTATGCAGGAGTACAAATCGTGCAGAAATTAGTCGCGGCAGAAGCTGCCGTGCTGCTGCCATGTCATTGTACCTCGTGCTTAATGCATTTATTCGCTCCTCGAATGTGGTAGCTTGGGCGGCCAGCCAAGTGTTCAGAGCATCTTCGCTAATTTCCAGATAGATGCCTTCGCCGAATACTTCATAGGCTGGCAGCCATGTCTCATTGCTGCCGGTCTTTCGGAGAAGTGACCGCAGGCCTGCCGGATTGCGATTCTGGTCCGGAAACACTCTTGTGAACCCGACCAAAGCCCGCGTTTCTCGGAGTTGCGGAACAACACAAATACAGCGGAAGTATCTGCGGATGTCTTCATCATATTCATCGAGCGGTACTCGCTGGATTGTGAGATGAGGTTCTGACCGTGATTCTCGCAAGGTATTGTACTCTTGGCGACGAAACCTCGTCTCAGCATCATCGCCGCCAACGACAATATCCTGGCGGCGTGTTGTCCCTGTGCCGATCAAGACGCCAATTGCCTCCGAGATCTGGGCATCGGAAAATGGTGCCAAGGCAACTTCAGAGTGTTGCCGAAGTTGTTCAGCTGTCGGTTTGACTCCGGACTGTTGGAGGATACTTATCAACGTGGATGTCGGCGGTCTCTCGAGAATCGTGATTACTTCGGAGACCGTCGAGTCCTCGCCGCGTGGAAGGTAGATCGCGCTGCGCACCTGGGCGAAATAGACGTTGGCGGCACTCCGTAATGACCCCCTCAAGGGCTGCCCGCACTCGCGATCTTTGATCGCGCCGAGCCAAGGAGTACTGCCTTCGCAGAGATAGGGAGTACCTGATCCATCCAATAAATTGCTTAGATCGGTATTGCCATCGGGGCGGGCACTAGTAATTCCGGCCAAGTTTCGTTGCGGTCCCCCATCAACTTTTACCAGTTGTCCGGCTAGGGTCAGGCCACCAGTCGCAACCAGTCGCATTGGAGGCCCGTCAACTGGAGGCGACGCAGACCGGTATACCCATTCGCGCCACGGGAAGTCCCGAATGTGCCCTGCCTCGCACATCGCAACAAATGGCACTTGGACAAGAAATACACGTCGGCTGCGGCGAGCACAATCATCACACTCGATTGCACCGCGCCGTTCAAGCGGTGCTTCTTGCATGAAACCGCAGCTTGGGCAGTAGTGCCAACGCGGAAAGCGAAGGTGGGGTACGGTAAGTAGCGCGTTAGGCGTATCGTCGCCGCGGCGCGGCCTGCGGTACTCGGGCGGAGTGTAAAACTCATCAACTCCGAGCCGCGCGGCCAAGCGCCACTCGTTGAGAACGAATTCACGCCGATCGATATTGGTTGTCGATCCCTCTTCTCGTTCAAACCAATGATCAAGACCGCAACAGATTACCGAGGTACCGTCGCGCAGTACTTGCATGGCACCCGGCCCGAACGGTGCGATTAGTTGTGCCCGTCTTACAGGACCTCGTGTTCTAGGCATCGCTAACCTCTTCATCGAGCATGTAGAGTTGTGATATCTCGGCTTGGCACTCGGCATCCACATGACGCATAGACTGAGGTGTAGCCCAAGAGATGATTGCGTGCTCCGGTGCAACATACGCGCCTGCTGGTCGAAGTAGCGGTATGTCTTCTGCATCCAAGGGCCCATCCCATAGCAGCCTATTCCAACGTCCTATCTCTGCAATACGCTTCACCAATACCGAGCGGAGCGTTGAATGTTCGTCAGGATCTACGACACGCACCCTCTCATCCAACAGCCGCTCGATCTCCTCAAAATTTTCGCTGGAAATCGAATAAGGCGATTGTGAGGCTGTAGAGTCACCCGTCTGGCGTAGAAAAGTGGCCACTACCGCGTGGAGCGCCCGATCAAGAGCAGGCTCTGAAAATGGTGTGACACTGGTAGGCTCGACCTGAGCATATAGTGAATCGTGGTACGTTCGGAATTTCTCAAAATGCGATCTGTCGCGAGGCTTCGATGCTCCATAGATGGTAACTACAAGCCCCGGACGATCCGCTCTTCGCCCAACGCGACCTGTCACTTGTATATATTGGGCTGTGGTCTTCGGTTGGCCAACAACCACCATCAGAGAAAGTCGGTCAATGTCGACACCAACCTCAATGATATTTGACGCGAGGCAGACGTCCACCGGGCGCTGATTAGAACTCGTAGTAGTCACTTCCAAAGCAGAGATTGCGGGCTTTACCTCATGTCCTTGAAGCCGTCCAGTAAGCTCCAGAATCCCTCGCAGGCGGCGCATGGCCCTGAAGTCGAGGTTATATCGCTGCCGAATGGCTTTCAGATAGTCGGGAATGTCTGATTGGAAAAGGGAAACGGTCGTGCCGAGCTCGCGCAAACTGTTGAAAAACATCAGTAGCGTCCACCATGGATCACGATCATCGCTGTTAAGTTCAACAGGAGCTTGTAGAAGTGAAGAAAGAACACGGACCTGCACCGTCTGCAGCGAACCCAAACCGGGCGCGTGCACGCCTACAAAAAGCTTTCCCCTAGCGGTGGTTCCATCGTCAGCTCGCCGGACAGTGGCGAAGAATGACTCATCTGCCTCGAGACCTGGTGGAGGAAACAGGCAGGTTTCAGCTCGTGCAAAAAGCGCAAGCACCTGATCCTGATAATTGCGGATGGTTGCGGTCGAGCTCACAATCTTCGGCACAGAAGCCGGAGATGATCGACGATCCGTACAGAGCTCCTCGATTACCGCCTCATATAGACCTGCGAGTGAACCCAATGGGCCTGAGATCAGGTGCAGTTCATCTTGTATCACGAGACCTGGTGGAGAGGCTACGCGATTGCCATTAACGCCGATACCGAAAATGGCTCGGGCTTGCGGTTTCCACGCAAGCATCGCGAATTTATCAACAGTGCCGATAAGGAATGAGGGCGGACACTCATAGATGTCCTCGTCAACGACGAGAATTGGTAACCCGCCTGAGAATGGGCATCGTGAGTCTGAACAACACAGAGCGACTGAATTGTCTCGCCGTGTATATCCGAGCACCCTTGGTGCGCGACTCCCTTTTGGAGCCCGCAAACGTACAGGGCCCATCTGTGCACCACACCACGGGCACCGATCAACAACAAATGGATTTTCAACGTCCCTGCGGGAGTTTTGTAATTCTCTTAAAGCTAACAACGCTTCACCTTGAGTGTTGGGAGTTGTTGTCCCGCCCAACCAGATACCGATCGTAAACGGCAGGTCCCCAAGTGACGTGCTCTGAGACTGGCGAATGTCTTCCATCGCGCAGATCAACCGCGATGCGCGCTCAAACTGCTGAGCAGTTAGTAATCGCAGCGTATACCGCATAAGTACTTCGACGCCACAATCGTTGGGGTCGCGCAACCGTCTAAAGAACATTGTGAATGCGGCGAGGCCAAGGTACGCTTCCGTTTTTCCACCACCTGTTGGAAACCAGATTAGTTCGACGAAACGTCGCCATTCGTCATCGGATCGAACCGCCGAACGCAAAGACATCAGCAGGAATGAGATTTGAAATGCGCGCCAAGCGCATGCACAAGCTCGTTCGGATGACAGATCTGTCGTTTCATATGTGTCATCGAACACCACCTTAGCGGCAGATGCGTCGAAGTTGGCTAAGCGAGGTTCTCGTCTCGCACGTACTTGTTGTATCAGAATTGCGAGATTCGCTAAACGGAATGCCTCCCGCGCTGTGCTGTCATTCCGCAAATATGACAGCCCATCTCGCATGCGCTGTGCGCAGGCCGAACACATATCAAGATGCCGACGGCCTGCTAAATGAAACTGGTTTGGCAAGCCAGCAAGCTCCGCAGATCGTGAGTTGATCCAAGCCTCGTATTCACTGACAAGGCGATCAAGCGCCGCAAAACCATCGTCGTTGGGGTCGAGGCCGGCAAGCGCTCGCATACTCGCGGTAATCGGAACCTGCTGCTCGTCAGTAATGTCAGGCGTAACGGGAGGCACTTCATACGCTGGCATTGGAGCTGCCATCACCGATGAAACAGCAGCCGCGCCATCGACCAATAAATCTGGCGGCGACCAATCCGCGGCACATCCGTGGCCGATAGCAAATGTCAGGCGATGCCTAAATAGGAGGCTTAGCGATTCTTCCTCTTCGTCTGCGGGAGGTGGCGATGGATACTGTAGAATACATCGCCGCGCAAAAGAAACCGTGAGGCCTGACTGAAAAAGTGCCTGCTCATCTGAGCAGTTTCCTGTCGATGTTCTGTTAACTAAGCATACAGTGATGAGATAAAGCCCGGCAGAGTCAGCTGGGCGAGCATATACTTCAATTCGTAAGTCTAGCGATTCGGTTCCTTCATCCAAGATATCACTGGCCATGATACGAGCAGGTAGTGGGACATCGAAATGATCAGCCGTATAAGTGCAGTCAAGAGTTACTGATGATCTTAGCCACCACATCCTTGGGCTTCCCTCTACCGTGACATCCTTTTGTTTGTACCTACCTCCCGTCGCTGACACGCGCATCTCATCGCCAAGTCCAATCCTTGCCAAGAAGCTGACCGCCATACAGCTGGGGCGATACAGATTCGCAAGACTCAAGTCGAGATCATCAGGCAAATCCCTTTGCTGTTCACTGCGATTTTGCCGTGCTGCAATTCGCTCTAAATCTCCAAGGGCTTGTTGGTCCAAGACCTGAGCATCGGGGCCATCATCACCAACGCGATTGGGTGCGCCAGAATCGATGTCATCATTGGAGGGAGCGCTTTGCAATGGATAGAGTACGGCAACGCCATAGCGCTTGGTTGGCCGATCTCGCTGCAGAATCTCCTCACCAGTAGTGGCTTGACGGTAAGGACGAAATGCCTGCGATCTGTCCGCAAAGTCAACAGTGCCCGAGCAGTCTAACTCGTCACCTGATGGCGAAGGCCCGACCAGTTCGCGGCGTAAAGAATCGACCATCACTTTGTCACGATTTTCAATCGAACTTGTCACTTCGCGTTACTCCATTGTCGCCTAAACAAATCGATAAGATTTGAGTTCGTGTTCGTTCGTTAGCAATGATAGACAGAGTCTCTGTTGATCGAGTGACCGCGATATAGAATAGAACAGAAGATGATGACTCGGTCATCTCTTCGATATCGGTGACCACGATGCAGCGTGCTTCGAGACCTTTGAAAGCGTGAACGGTAGTATACCGGATGTACCCATTGCCAGCTTCCCCAAGTCGGCGAATACGGTTAGCCCAAGGCTGTCTGCAGATTCGAGAAGCCGCACTCCTCGGCGCGGTAAGAGGAGACAGAATTACAATGTCATCACCGCGGTATCCTTTCTCGTAAAGCGCCTCCAGAGTCTGAATAAGTCTGGCATGCCCCTCGCTGTTGCACGTGTAATAGTGAATCTCAGGCTCGATACCATTATCAGGTCGACGTATGCCCAAATAGTCGGGTTTGAGGCCACCCAACAACCGAGCAAATGTTGCAACGCGAGGCCGATTTCGGCAATTCAGGCGCAATGAGTATTGAGTGAACTCGCCAACGCGAGCGGTCAGGTCAGCGTGTGGCTCTTCTGTTCGGAAGATTGCTTGGTGCTCGAAATCCCCGAATAACCGCCAACTACCCGCAGCAAGACCTCCTTTAAGTACCAAGTCAAGTACATCAAGATACTCGTCATAGAACACATCCTGCGCCTCATCAAGCACCAATACGTCATATGATACAATTGTCTTCTCGCCATCGAGTAGGGACCTTAAGGCGAGTTCAGGAAGTGCATGTCGCCAAAACTCATCATTTGCATTTTTAGGTACTGCGACACATGCCAGATCCAAAAGGAACTGATGAAGAGTTCTGCATGTAATATTGCCTTGAATGTCTGCACATTGGTGAGCCAGCCACTGGCCAAGATGGCGGTTAAAGCACAGTACTAGTGTGTTTTTTTCAAATAATGCAGCGCGCCGCGCAGTTTCAATCGCGAGCGTTGTCTTTCCTGTCCCTGCAGGACCTGTAAATAGTACACGACGGTTGGGTACTAATGAATCGAGGGCAGCGAATTGTTCGGTTGTGTAATGATTAAGTTCGGCATCCTCACGCCGACGCCTAGATGACGGAGACTCGAGTATTTCAAACCTCGGCCGTAAAAACGATGCGATCGATTCGACTTGAAAGTCAGAAGGTAACCGATCAACCTCGCGAAACCACGTAGTGGACGGTGTTTCGGACAAGTGCCGTCTTCCTGCAGTGAATACTCTGCCAATTGACTGCGGCAAGGTCGCCCGACGGAGATTACCGATGTCTATCACCTGCCAGGGGTGCCACTCGCCAGACGTCTCTGCGAACGTCAGGAAGGGAAAGACTGCTGCATTGAAAAAGGGTACACGGGACAGCGAGGAGTCTGCCGTCAAGATGTACTGCCGGATGCTGTGCATTGCTTCCGCAGACTGCTTGAACGGACCCCGAGGATCGCCATTTGCAGACCGGCCGTAATACCAGAGACCATTTTCTCGAACTAGCCGCTTGCATCCCTTGACTTCTAGACAGAGTACTCCTCTTTCTGGGGCAAGAATCACAAAATCCGCTTCACTACATATCTGACGTTTGTGTTTAGCAATATCTAAGGAGTGCAGCACTACCCAACTCTCAGTGCCCTCGCTTGAGGCAAGCCGACGAAAAATCTCTTTTTCTCCATCGCTTTCGCAGTTAGGTGGACAGAATGGTGGGATCATGCGGGCCACGACTCTCCCTCCAATGCCATAGGAACGCCGATTCGCGAAATAGCAATGTTATCTTGCTGTCCGCCAGGTAGGTGAACAATGCGGAATGCTGACAGCTGGGCGCTGTCTTCCGTTGATAGCTTGATATCCAATCTACCGTACTTTTGCAGTTCGGTGAGGTCTTCCGATTGTACTTTCTTGAGTAACATCTGCCGAATCATATGACCAGCTCTACGGTGAGCACGATCGATGGTCTTCATCGCCGCCCAGATGTTATCGGCATCTTCGCTTAGCCCGGCCACGCGCATCAACAAGTAAAAGTCGTCGCGTTCCCTCGTTTGGATGCACTTGCTAGACATCCAATAAGCAACACTTACAGGGCTTGCGCAATGCGCTCCTTGTTGCGTGAGATACTCCGCAAAGCAACGGAGTGAGCCTGACTCTGCTGGATAACCAAAATGCTCTTTAGCAAATCTCCTGAGTTCGGTCTTCCACAAGCGCTGGAACGCCCTAAAGCGGTCGGCGTTTATTCCCAAGATGCGATCAGCGAGCGGTGCAATATAGTCTCCGCCGCCTGATGTTCGTAGCAACAGAAACATACCGGGCTCAAGGTCGGCCACGGCAATTCTGGACACTCTCCGCTTTTCATCCAGTGCCAAATCGATTGCAACGACCCTAGCGCCTTCACTGCAATCGAGCCACGCGCAATATCCACCTTCAAGAAGACATGGCGTGGCAATCGTATATTCACTATTCTCACTGCCGTCCACGGATTGGACGGCGTTTGTTGTTTCCGGTAGTACAACTAGAGGTCGTAAGAAGTCAGGGTCGACGAGCATGGGCCGAACCTGATTAGGACTACTGTCTAAAGTTACCGCAGCTCGATAGCCTATAAAGCTGCATCGGTCACCGCTGGAAACGTTAGTTGGCAGCGCAAATTCTGGCTGGCAATCGAACTCACCACGCATAAACTGGTATCTCAGCCAACATATGGCCGGTGCACGCGGCGCAGTCCAGATGTGCCGCGGATACCAGTGGGTTGGGCCAAAACCAAACAAATTATCGAAAGTAGTACCACCACATAGCTGGCGAGGGCTAACAACAGTAGCCCGTTCCGTCTGATCAAACTCTTCGATCGCGGCTTCTGTCGATGAGATGAGTTGTGAATCATTGATTACAATGGCATCACGGCCTGCAAGCAGTTGAGCGTCAGCAATTGCCGTGAGATATGGGTTAGAAGCATCGTGCCGCAACGACTCCCAATCGCTTGCTACTTGTTGTAATCTTTCTAGATGGTTCGGATAGACGCGGCTACACGTCGCTGTTGTTTTCGAAATCGCTGTGGCTAAACGGTCACTATCCCGTGACACAAAACTAAAGGGGATTGGTGCAACTGATAGAGAATAGGCAAATCGGCGAAGCATCCATAAAAGATCCTGCCAAAAAAGATCGTTCCGATCGTCTCCCAACTCAGCATTGAGACGAGTTAGGTGACGGAAGAATTGTTCGAAGCCATGGTGTGTTACCACATGCACCTGCACAGTTGCAATAGCGCTTGTTTGATATATGCGGTCGACCTCGCCGAGAGTGAGCATACGTGACCCTTACTCTTGGAATACCACTATTTCTGTAGAAGCGGGAATGGGATCTGGCGGTTCTATACCCCCCAAGATACGGCGAGTTTGAGTCATCCTTTCATTGATTGAGACAACACCATCATCGAATCGAGGCTCCGTTCTATCAAGCAATGCAACGTGATTCCAGTTTCGCCAGAGATGCACGTGCCTGAGATACGATCTCGCTCCGTCAAAAATTACCAAGCCAGATGAGGCGTTATTCGCGGGGCGTGGAGTTCGCCGTCCGTCAGTAGCCAACAGCTCTGACCGGAATCTATCGGATGATGTAAGTTGCTTGACCATTAGCGCATCCTGCAAAGATCCCGTGTGGCGCTGTCCGCCGCTTGTCACCGATAGTTGCAATCGACGAATCTCGTCGCCAAGCACGCTCCTTAGGCCGACAATGCTAACATGCGCCGTCGAGTCCATTGGTGAACTCTGCGCGCCAACCTGCGCAATTATGTGATCTGAGAAACTCGTAGCCGATGTAACTTTTCTACCTGTAGCGCCGCCCGGTATTTTCCATTGGTCGCCGCTAACTGGTTGAACCGAGTCAGCTAGCTCCACATTAACAACGCGCCAAGCATGCTTAGCGATCTGAATCCGTACACGACGTTCCCCGTTCTCTTCGAATGAATCTGCAATTTTCCCACGAACGGTCTCTCCAGAAGGCTTACGATACAAAACCTGCGAGCCTTTGGGAAGCGCATAGAGTGCGTCAAAACGTGCAGTGTTTGATTTCGAAACGGCGTTCGACAAGCCATATAACACCACGCCCAATGCCAACATCGGCGTGCAGTACGCTCTGGTAGGCGTAGCAATTCCTACGACGAGTCGCTGCTTGGTCGATGCGGACTGAGCAATTCGAAAGCCGAGCTCGATGTAAAAATTCCCCCAGTAAGGGAGCGCCCTCCATTCACCCGATTCATCGAACTCAAGGGCTAGCGTAAGTGATGATGTACTAGTATCCCCGGCCATGGATTCCTGCCATTAACCGTGTTCTCGACGAGCGCCCACCTAAATTTAATTTAGCACGCGAAACGGGCGGTAACAAGTTCCCTTCTGACATAACGAAGTCTGGAATGTCCCTAGATGCGGCAAAGGCTGAATTTGTTTTACTCAACCAGTTTGTCGCAGCCTGAATACTACCAGCGTTCCCCCGAAACCCCTTCACTCAGAGTTCGCCTCTCAATGGGGCATTTTTTAATGGCAACGCTAAAGGACTGGCCCATGCTGGTCACATTGGCATCCCGCACAATCCAGCTAAACTGAGCAAATATTCCGATCAGCGTTTTTTTACGCCACTCACCCAAGAGAATGTTTTGGCGGTTGAGGCTAGAAACCATCTAATAACATTGGCGAGAGAAGCGACGATGACATTAGATCCATTGGCATATGTTAGAAAATCGAACAGGCTACCCTGCCCGGTACCTAAATAATAAACTCTCTAATCTTTCAGCTACTAATTTATCCCAATATTTTCCTGAGTACCAAATACACATCGAACACATTAGCACCGCTAAAGTACCGTCTGCTATTACATGTGGTCGGACAAAGGCAAAGCGGCTATGCCCATAAGCAACAGTGAGCCTTACAATCTCTTGCGAACTAGCATGCTGTCGACAATATAAAAATTAAACCAGCCTTGGCTTTGAATGCACTCCAATCACGGCGGTCGGAATACACGAAAAGATAGATTTTCATAATTCCCATTACATACGGTCATCTGTAGATTTTCTTCTGAATCGCGTATAAGCCAAGTAGCTAAGCACCATGACAATGAGAATTATCACAGTACCGGCAGTAAGTACAAACGCAGCTGCGCTCCTGTGTTCTGTCCCAATTACTAATCCAGAATCCACTATAGAATATACTTGGCTACTTACGAGTTCAGTCGTTCCCCTAAGAAAACGAGATCTAGCATATTCATTTACGACAAGCAAAAAGCCTAGACAAAAACATCCAGCCAGCGTGCCAATAAACAATGGCACGAGCATCCGAAGCCACGTACGCCACCAAGCACCGTCGAACTCGCACGCAGCAGATAACGCGGCAACATCTGCAGAAGATGTTGCCAGTATTGCGACGGCAATAACAAACGGCATCGCCCATCCGAGGTTACCAATAACCAGTAGAAAAGTCCCGCCACCCTCGATTCCGGATGTAGATATGAGTCCGAGTGCGGTAGCTTCTGGGGGCAATACTGCTCCAAATGCGGTCAAGCTCAATACGGCAATTACAAGTCGCCGATTCCGCCACCACAATATACCTACTACCGGACCAACAATTGCACATATTACTCCGACTAAAAAAGCAATTTGTAAAGTGTTTCTAATCGCACTACTTGTTCTGCCAGACTCCGCAATTCGTGCTACTCGTTCCCAAATACTTATATCTGCATCGCCGCTTGTAAGCAATGCAATACTAGCCCATACAATAGGTGCTAATCCGCATACTAGAACAGTCAAAATTAAAACAGTTATAAATAGACCGAAGGGCCGATCAAAGAGAAGCGCCACTTGACCAAGTTTCCTGCCTCCTGAAAACATATATACGACGCGTGCGATAAACCATGATACTCGATCTCGTATAGCAATCATCACCCCGCCCAAAGCGGCGAGCCCCATCACACCAACGGCTGTTAGCGCTGCAACAACGAAGAACTCAATTTGATTACCTGTCTCATCGCGCCGCAGCAGATCTTCCACTAGTTTTGCCATACTTACAGAATTACCAACAAATCGCTCTTCAACAGATGCAAACATCGCAATCACAAACATCATGCAAACGCCAGCTATGCATGACGGCACGCAGACAGGAATGCCATAACTCGAAAACGCTGCAAGCCTGCTATTCGTCATCTCGCGGGAGGCCAACCATTGTGGCGATGACACTCGCGGCATAGACGGGTATATGGCCAGCACACCAAAAGGCAATACTGTCACCACTAAGACAGTAGTTAGTGCACCCCATGAATATCGATAGCTAATATGCTTGATCGCGTTCCCCGGTAATTGCCTGGCCAGCCTAGCTACTGGTCCATCTGGTCCAAGTAGTTCACTCCATCCAAATGCTCGCACAACGTCACTTGTAAGAAATGGCAGCAATAAAAAGACCAATATAATGACACGCAGAAAACTACTTTGAACCTGCGCAATACGAAACGCCGATAGAACAGCGAGAGCTGAAGCTATAAACGCCACAAACAGAGCACGGATAGCAATTGTAGCGATACCGTAACCTACACCCTCCAAGCCGTCGAACTGAAAGCCTCTGACCACCGCACGTATTGTCGGCATAATGACTCCAGCCATGGGCAATAGGGCAACTATAGCCACGAACATAATGGCGGGTCCCCACAAATAACGTGGAGCTAACTGACAAATTCCAATGGACATACTCTTCATTTAGTTAGTAATCAATCAAGTATTTCTAAGCTTAGTCCACCATTCATCATAGAGCCGGTGATTCTCTGGTCGTACGTTCTGCCAATAAGTAGCTCCACCTTGCCTTTTAAACTTTGTCTTAACATGAGATGCAAGCTTTTCGACATCTGCCAATTCATAGTCATTATTAGTGGTGGCAAATTTAATCATACTATCGTTTGGAACTGCATAACCCCGAAGCTTGGCCAACTCACAACCATATCTCCCACTCAACAACCAACTAGCAACGCGATGGGCAGCATCGACCTTCTCGGACCCACGTTCAACGACTCCAGCATGTAGCACCAAATCATTTGACCAACCTTCGTATCCCTCTCTAGGATTGGCGTACTCAGCATTCAAGCCTCGTCGACGCAGTTCGTATACAATAGGTTCCCAACCAGTCATGACGAGCACTTCTTGGCTTTGTAATAGTTCAACACCTTGTTCCCATCCTCGCCAGAGTTTCCTGAACTGGCCTTTCTTCTTGTGCTCAATCAGGAAGGACATGACGTCCTTCAATTCACTCTCTGTCAGATTGCCTGGATCACCAATTGCTGTAATATTGTTTTCTTTGAGATATATCGCAGCGAAAATGGCAGAATTTATCCAAGCATCCTCCATGGAGACGCGCCCACGTAACCGCTCGTCGAAGATAGCCGCATATGTATCAACCACACCCGACTCGTAGCCTGTAATTTTTCTCACTTCATCCGGAAGGTAGATCATCGAGTCTGCGTTGAGCGCGATGGGAATTCCCAACTGTTTATCATCATGTTTTACATATGGAATGTCTTCGGCCATAGGCCACATAAGTTCCCAATGATCTAACTTGGCAGTGTCCCATGGAATAATTACTCCCGCCTTATAAAGTTCCCTCTCAGCGCCCCCCTGAAGACCACCAACATCGTAGTCTCGACTAGCATTACCGGATATCATCTGTGCTATTACGGGGCCGACATCGTTTCCATTGTCCGTGAAATGAACCTCAACTCCGCATTCTTTACCGCAGTACATCCACCCAGATTCAAGAATATCCAGCGTGCCTGTCCCATAAAAATTAATGATCTGAACTTTAGCATGCCTTCTGGAGCACGAAGAATGAAAGCCCAGCGAACAAACACCTGCAGTCGTCAACGCAAGTTGATGAATAAACATCCGACGTGAAAGATTTGAATTGTACATTGAGCTTCTCCTAATTTTTATGTTTCGATAGCCGAACATCTATTCAAATTCACATATACGGAGCGCGACGTATTACTATTGCCCTCACGGCTAATGCCTAAATCTTCAGGAACAAATAACACTCCCGAATACTCGTCACCTACGACGCGTAACCGGACCAATCTCTGATCTCCACGAAACAGCCCACCTTCCCACTTAACTGTGACCAGAATGGGTTGTGATATCTCGCTATTCAAATCGCCATGGGCTACTCCATCCGGCGGTACCAAGTAAGTTTTCGACGAGGATTCCCCAGTCCGCGAATTACGTCGACACACCCAGCCATGAGTCCCCAGTATCTGGGCAGCCCTCAGTGATTGTGGCTGGCAGATGTAATCCAAGGGACGCGCATCTGCAACCACGAGCCCTTTATCTAAAACTAATACACGATCACAAAGAGTAAATAGAAAGTCTCTATCGTGACTTACAATTACCACTGTAGGCGTATTTTGGCCTTGAACGATGCTTTGCAGCCACAAAGCCAGAGTTTCGATTCGTCCACGATCGAGATTTGAAGTAGGCTCGTCAAAGAGCAGTACTGACGGCTCAACGATAAGAGAGCGTGCAATTGCCGTGCGCTGTCGCTCTCCACCAGAAATATCTCTAGGCTTTTTCTTTGAGAACTGGTCAATCTCAAAACGACGCATGTAGATATCGGTTAAGTCTTTCGTTCTCTTTGATGAACCTTTCATGGCCCTACGCAGGCCGTACGCAATATTTCCGGCGACAGTCAGGTGATCAAACAGGGCCATTTCTTGAAAAACGGTAATCACACTACGTTGACCAGGTGTCTTGGAAGTAATGTCTTCCATGCCAACTCTTACGTTTCCCCTAGATAGCTTCAAGTGACCTGCAATAAGTCGCAATAGAGTCGTTTTGCCACAACCACTGGGCCCATAGACGCCTAGAATTTCTCCTGCAGCTGCTGAAAAATTCAAAGGGCCCAATGTAAACGACTCGCCACGCGACCTCGCCTGGTATGAAAACTCCAAGCCATTCACTTTCAGGCCGCCGAGGCCACCGCATGAGTCGATGATCTTAAGTGGAAAGATTGCATCCATTTCTGTCAGTGCAGCAACTTCCTTATTCGCCATGACGCGACGAAAGAGTTCCCTATCCGACTTAGGAGCAAACTCGCAGGAGATATTGCATAATCGATTAAGGACTAGCTTTGCTGCAATTTCATCAATTAGATACTGCGAAAGATCCTCCACTAACGGGTGGCGTCGATTTTGAACGCCGAGGCGACGAAGTCGCGGCGTTAGATTGCGGTAAGTCTCGTTTGTTATGAGAGAGAAAAGCGGCCGTTCAGAAAGCACGATGCTTTTAAAATGATCAAGAGTCTTCAAAAGCAGCGAACATCGCTCTCGCCACTGAGAGTACCGTAGGAAGTATAAGCGAACTTTAGAAACAACACTCGCCGCCGCCTCCACGCGAATACAGCGTTCAGCAACATAATCACGCGGAATATGGTCACCTTGACTTTGTATATCATGTCCGTACAGCAATCGCCAATTGACGACCTCCAACTCATCTAATAGAACGATCAAAAGCCCGGAAGCGCCAGCATTAATTGCCGCTAGTTCTAACGCTTTGAAGTAAGATTCATTAAATATAGGAGATCCTAAGCTTACAAATACCACACACACATTTTCGGGACATTCTTGAGGAGAATTCACGCGGATGGGTATTCCAGTTCTAGAAAAAAAATTTTTGATCATTGAGATAAGTCAGAAGTTAGTTTGGCACCTCGCGATTGAAGGAATTTCAGCTGAAGTGCTGTCAGCCCTACAGCATTTTCTAGCAGAAGGCCGTCACACGAGTTGATTGTATTTCCTTGAGGGTTGTCACCCGGCGCTATTCCGTAAGCGCCTGTGAAGTCACATTTCCTCATGTTTGCTCGGTCGAGTGTTGCATGAGCAAAGTTACAATACCTAAAATTGGCACCCTCGGCGGAGGCGCCACTCATATCGGCTAGTTTAAAATCAGAATCCTCGAAAGTACTGTTATTTAAATTAGCGGTAGAAAGATCACATGCGATGAACTTTGAGGCGGTGGCTCCCCAACGAACCGAAGTGCTCCGGTCTCCAGTGAATACGGCTCCTGTCAACGTCGCGTACGAGAAATCAATCTGAGTCATATTGCAGGAATCAAAAATGACACGTGAAAGGGTCGTGTCCTGCCACTTTTTTGGATCGGAGGATGGGGCACGGAAATCTACCTCGATCAGGAAGCACCGCTTAAACATCGATTCGTCAGCCCGAACGGATGAAAGTACCGATCCGCGTATTTCGGTATTCACAAAAGCGGCTTTCTGAAGATTTGCGCCAACAAAGCGTGAGACTTCTAATTTGCAATCAGTAAATAGTGTACTACGAAATCTCCCATTTCCTAAGTCAGACCTTGCAAAACTCACCGCATTAAAGCGCGCATTAGAGAAATCAGCATTCGTAAGCGTATCGCCTACGAATTCGATACCCTTTAAGTTCGTTTTGCGTAAAGCCTTCCTTAAGGGCTCAAGCATATGCTCATCCTGCCCCAACTCTTCAGGTGTCCACAGCCATGTTAAAGCCCCGCGGGTGCCGGGTATCGACTGATGATTCTTGCCATGTAACCAACCACTCCGTTGGATCTGTCGTAGTGCATGTATGAGGGATTCAGACTCTTCATCCGTCAGCTCTCTAGTTCCGTGGGTATAGAGATAGGCGGTAACGTCTGTACGAACATGCTCGGTGAAAACTGGTTCACCACCAGAATCTACCCCTAAAAGGACCAGAAGCGCCTCTAAGGGACCCACCTGCGAATTGGCATGCGCTCGAAGTGTCAGTAACCTCGGGGCGTCTGCCAAAGCCATTGCACGCTGTGCGGCATCGTCACTGCGAATTCGCTCCCGAAATACCTGTAACTGTTGATGGGCCCGGTCAAAGTCAGCACTTCTGACACTCGCCAAGTAGGTAATCAGAGTAAGCAGCAGGCCACAAAGGCCTGCTGTGACAAGAAATGACTTACCGACAAGCCTCCATCCATTGTCAGCCTTGGTTGATGCAAGGAAATCTTGATACCAACGTCGCAATAAGGAAGATTTGCGCTTACCGTCTGTCTCAACAGATTGGGATTGATTACCCGAAAGACACATGAGTGAACACCCGTAGAAATCGTAAGGATAATAACACGGACATCGCCTACGTCCAACTACGGTAAAAATGCTTCCGGACATGCCGAGTTAGCGAGTGGTTACTGGCAATTTCAAAACTAATTGCCAACACGAACTTCTGAAGAGTAAATCCCTCAATCAATTTAGTTAGATTCTCGGATATAAACTCGCATTAAATGTTCATAAATTTTTCTATAAGTTATTGTGTCAAATTTAGATAGGCCGCCGCAGGTATGTTTCGGGAATTCTCCAGGCTACCCTATTGGTAAAGTAAACCCATAGTTATTTAATAGCGCTTCTCGCACAACTCTGTGGCAACGTTTGAATAGTGGCCAACACCCATCTTCTTAAAAAGTAAGAGATGTTATGTGCGTCGATCACATAGCCGACTAACCCATCGTCTAAAGCTCTTTGTATGTCGTCTGAATGAAGTCCGCTTCAACTGATTCAGAAATCGTGAAACCTCCCTATCACTGATTGGGCACTTGGGAAGATCACGTGGTATGCTGGGGCGTATTGCCAGTCGACTTCCGTCCGATGATGGAGGCACAATTGAGGTGTGCGTTTCCGTAGGACTTGTGAGAGAATGATTATTGCTTTCGAGTAAGGAGAGGCCAAATTTAGTGCTACTCGTCTCGTGCATTTCGTACATCGACGTCTTCTTGCACTCCATGCATTCGTACTCGAAGAAGGCCATCGTCTTTCCCTCCCGACGTTTGCTGATTCGCAGGCCCAGCGCTACGACACCAACGCGTTGAAGTGGGAAAAAGCAGTGTGGGCACCGGACTTCTTTGAAGGATTGTTCCAGCCAGGAAGGCAGATTCTGCATGGTAATTCTCGTTTCGTTTTGAGTTACTTCTCTGAGTTTTGATGCTGTTCTAAGTGGTTGTTACACCATCCAATACGAGCGAAGGTGACGTGACGCTACCGCGTAGAAACTTCCTGCGAGAGTTAATTGCGTGTCAAACGATCTGTGTGACCGGAACAAGATGAGCCCGATTGGGACAGTTTTGGGACAGTCGCCCGAAATAAAAAACAGCCCCTTGCAGAAGCGTCTGTGAACAAAACACTTCTGCAAGGGGCTGTGAAAAAAGCGGAGAGGGCGGGATTCGAACCCGCGGTAGCGGTAATACCACTACGACGATTTAGCAAACCGTTGCCTTCAGCCGCTCGGCCACCTCTCCAGCGAAGGACTTTCTAATTGTCCTGGTCGGCCCAACTGAGCCGCGTGGCGTATTTTAGCATCACCAGCCAACTCCACAACCAAGCCGGTTCTCCAGACGCTGCCCACAACCGGGCAAGCGGCTGGCAAATGCCCTAGAATCCCCCGGGATTTTTCCGAACTGATGCGGAATAGGCAAGACACCATGGCACACTATCTTGGCCTGGATCTGGGTGGCACCAATGTCAAAGCCGGCGTCATTGACGCGACCGGCAAGCTGTTGGCCAAGGTGTCGGAGCCCACCAATGGCGCAGCCGGGTCGGAGCGTGTCATTGAAACCATGCTTCAGGCGGGGAAACAGGCTTGTGAACAGGCCAACCTGACGATCAATGACATTGCCGGCATCGGTATTGGGTCACCCGGGCCGATCAATTTCGAGCAAGGGGTTATTGTCAACGCCCCGAATCTTCCGGGGTTTGAAAACCTGCCGCTGCGTCAGCGGATTGCAGACGCGACCGGTCGGCCTTGCGTGCTGGAGAACGATGCGAATGCGGCCGCGTTCGGTGAGTACTGGGCGGGTGCGGGGCGTGACAAATCGATTCGCCATCTGTTAATGATGACGCTCGGTACCGGCGTCGGTACCGGGATGATCCATGATGGTCGATTGATTCATGGCGGGCATGACAGCGGTGCTGAAGGCGGGCACATCATCGTTGAGCCGAATGGCAGGCTGTGCGGCTGCGGTCAACGAGGGTGTATTGAGGCCTATGCGTCTGCTTCTCACACCGCCAATCGCGCCCGGGAAGAGCTGGCCAATTCAGATGAGCCTTCCGCGTTGCGTTCCATATATGAAGCAAACCCGGACAACATTACCGCCAAAGCGATCTTTGAGGCGGCTGAGGCCGGCGATGCAATGGCACTGCGCATCATTGACAAGACAGCCGATATGCTCGGCATTGCGTGTGTGAATTTCTGTCGTGTGCTGGACCCGCAGATGATCGTGTTTGCCGGCGGCATGGCGCTGGCTGGTGAATTCCTGTTGACGCGTGTACGCGTCGCTTTTGAGAAACACCGGTGGAACATCGCGCCGGACAATGTGCAACTGGTCGTCGCGGGATTGGGGAATGATGCCGGCGTGATCGGCGCGGCGGCTGTCGCGGCGGATGCGGATCAGTCTGGTCAGTTGGGGTGACATCCTCTTAAATTGGGCGCTGCCTGGGGGTGATGCGCTCCCCGCCCGCTCCCTTGGAGCGGCCTGCGGTGCTGAGCCACCCCCAAACCCCCCTTAAAACCAAGACAAAAAAAAGACAGTCGGTTCGGAGGGACGAGGACAATCAACTGCGTCGAACACGTCGGTCGACGTCATCAAATCGACTTGCCGTACCAGTGCCCAACAGTTCGGGTCGCGATGCTGATGGAAACACCGAGGGCAGAGCTGACCACGCATGAAAAATCGAAATGCTCATGCTCGCGCACAGCCTCAAGGCCCAACGCCCTTCCAAGGGGCGGCAGGGGTCCGGGGCCGGACGCAGAGGCCCCGGCCTTCTACAGTACTTTGCTCCTTCTCCTGCCTTAGGGGGTCTGGGGGGCAGCCCAGCACCGCAAGCCGCGCAGCGGCTGAGGAGCGCACTACCCCCAGCATGCAGACAAACATTTTTGTTCAATTCTTCTCGGACGTAACCCTCAACCCTTCAACGCGAATTGTAAGTTGGTGTGAGCGATCGATCAGCGGGCCGGATTTTTGGCAAAAAATCTCCGTAACCTCCTATTTCAGCTCCCCATATCGCCGATCTGGTTATCTGGCTGAATTTGTGCTCTTTGCGGATTATTGGGCATACCTGCCTTAAGCCACTCAACAATCGGACCGACTTAACCATTGGAGTCCGTGCGCCCTGGTGGGATCTGCACGAGACCGGAACTCTATATGGGCGGGCAGATTGGCGTGAAGAGCAACCTCGAACTTTATCTACGACAGATCGACGAGTCACCACTCTTGACAGCAGATCAGGAGAAGGAACTCTGCTGGAAGATCATTCACGAGAACTGCCCGTATTCACGTGAACGAATGATCCGCTCGAACCTGCGCCTGGTCGTCAGCATTGCCAAGCGATACGGCAACCGCGGCATGCACCTGACAGACCTGATCGAGGAAGGCAACCTCGGCCTGATGCGCGCGGTCGAAGCTTTTGATCCGGACCAAGGCGCCCGTTTCTCAACCTATGCGTCGTGGTGGATCAAGCAAGCCATCAAGCGCGCACTGATTAACGCGGTGCAGCCGGTGCATATCCCGGCCTACATGGTGGAACTGATCTCGCGATGGAAGAAAACCATTCGCGACTTTGAAGAGACGCACAATCGCCCGCCGAGCAACGAAGAACTGTCCAAGGAGATGGATCTCCCGCCGCGTAAGATTCGCATGATCCGCAAGGCGGTGCGTGCGTTCCAGCGACCGGCCACAACCGAATCGCGCGACGAAGAAGGCGTGTCGCTTTCGGACATCATTCAGGATGAAAAGACGCCGAAGCCGGACGAACAAGTGCTGGCGAACGATGACCTGGCCACCATTCGCGTGCTGCTGGGCTCGATCGATGAACGCGAAGCAACCATCCTGCGGCTGCGTTATGGCCTGGAAGGCAACGAGCCGATGACGCTCAAGGAAATCGGCGCCGCGATCGGCCTGACGCGTGAACGTGTACGTCAGATCGAAATTGAAGCGCTGGAAAAACTCTACACGCGCATGAATTCTGACAAGCCGCTGACCGACACCCCGCTGGAAGGCAAGCGTCAGCGTGGTCGGCGTCGCAAGCCAATGCTGCAGTCGCCTGATCTGCTGCTCAAAGACACGTCGAATCGCGACGACGATGAAAAGATGCGCGCCGTCTCGTAAGTTAACTCCCATATCCAAGTCGACGAATTGCGCTTTGGTGGTTATAAAGCCGCCATGCACATTGACGGGATTGATATCTTTCATGTCAGCCTACCGCTGATATCGCCTTTTAATACTTCATATGGTGATACGTCCGTGATCGAATCCGTTCTGGTCCGGATGCGAAGTGATGCATTAGAAGGCTGGGGCGAGGCGATGTCGTGGACCACGCCAGGCTACAGCAGTGAATATGCCGGGAGTACGTTCGATGTGATTGAGCGGTTTCTCGCGCCACTGGTATTGGGCCAATCCTTTGATACCAGCCGATCGCTGCTGCAGGCGATCGCGCACGTCAAAGGCAACTACTTTGCCAAGGGGGCAATTGACGAAGCCTGGTGGGACCTGCATGCGAAAATGCAGGACAAGCCTCTTTGGCAGGTGCTTGGCGGTCAGGGCGATACCGTCGACGTGGGCGCAGACTTTGGCGTGATGCCGACGATTGAGGAACTGCTAGAAAAGATCACTGAAGCTCTGGAACATGGCTTCAAGCGAATCAAGCTCAAGTTTCGACCGGGGTGGGACGTGCCGATGGTTGCGCGCGTGCGCGAAACGTTTCCGGACGCCGTGTTCCACGTTGACTGCAACAGCGCTTACACATTGGCGGATGTGGATGTCTTCAAGGCGCTTGATGAATATCAGTTGGCAATGATCGAGCAGCCGCTGTCACACGACGACCTGATCGACCATGCCAGGCTGCAGTCCATGTTGCAGACGCCGATCTGTCTGGATGAGAGCATTACGTCGCCGGACCGGGCGCGCAAGGCAATCGAAATCGGCGCATGCCGGTGGATCAACGTCAAGCCGCCACGTGTAGGCGGCATGACGCCTGCGATGGATATTCTTGAACTCTGTGGTCAGGCAAACATTCCCTGCTGGATCGGCAGCATGCTCGAATCAAACATCGGCAGCGCGCATTGCCTGGCGCTGGCAACGCTTCCTAATGTCGAATATCCATCAGACGTCTTTCCAAGCGATCGCTTCTATCAGGCAGACCTGGCAGAGCCACCATTAACGCTGACCGGGCCGTCACAGGCAACGGCACTGGTTGGGCCCGGCATTGGTGTTGAGCCGAATATGCAGCAGATCGAACGCGTGACTTTGCGCAAGCAATCGTTGACCAAATAGATCAGAATCCGGACATGAGCGACAACATCATCATTGAAAACGCAAAAGCTGAAGACTTTCTGCGAATTGCAGAATTAGACCGCATGGCATGGGATGACGGTTCTTTCATTCCTGATGGCGAACACACATGGCGTATCTGGTGCGAATACAGTTATGTCCTGGTGGCGCGAGACACCTCACAAAACGGCACAATCGCGGGCGCATTGCTGGTGGTTCCCGGCAACCGGGATATCGACGTCCTGCACAAAATCTTCGTCGCTTCAACCCATCGCGGACAGGGAATCGGCACCAAGCTGATGCAAACCTGTCTGGATAATGCCCAACAACCGCTGATGCTGACAGTCGATCCCAACAACCCGCATGCGATTCAGTTGTACGAGCGATTCGGCTTTGAAAAAAAAGAACTGGTCAAGGGCTACTATCGCGCGGAAGAAGATCGTTACGTCATGACATGGACGCCGGATAAACGCAACTGATCACCAATGATCGGCGCCGCGCCATTCGTTCAGCAGTTTCGTAAAGTACTCAGTGATACACTTGAGCATGTAGTTGCCGTAGTCTTCGGTCCACTCTTCAACCGGCGGCGTACTCTGTGAGTAATATCCGAGCAAACCCCGTTGCTCCGGCGTGACCTGATCCATACGCACTTCGCCGCCAAGCGCCTTGTAAATACTCGTTTCACATTTGCCGGCATGGTCGCCGTCAGTATCGTCCAATGCGACCGGCTCGTGGAACTCTGTCACTCTTGCAATGCCTTGCTGCTCGGCCCATTCCGCAACCTGACGGATGACTTTGAACTGCAACGTCGGGTGATGGCCGGTGTACAACACGATGTACTTAAAGCCGATATTGGACAGGCCGTTGACGGTGTCCTCCAACAGCATGCGAAATGTTTCTTCGCGCAAATAGAAGTTGCCGACCTCCGCCTGCATCTTCAGTTCTTCGGTTCGATCAGGTACCCACGGGTCGTGCACACCGGCTAGATGTGAAGTGGGTAGAACGATGCCGCCAAGCTGTTCAGCAAGACGGGTGCAGACACCATAGGCCTTGAGCGCATCAAGTCCCCAGGGCAGATGCTCGCCATGCTTTTCGAGAATACCCAACGGCACCCAGGCCAACGGCTCTTTGGCGATCAGGTCCTGAAGCTCGCGCCCATAAAGATGTTCGTATCGACGTTCTGTAGGCATTGATGATTCCATAGTTGGTTTAACGATTTCTATTAACTAAGGAAGTTGAACCGCAGAGGGGCTGGATCGACTGTCACGCCTGTCGTCGTACAAGAATAAACGTCCGGTCATCCGCGCGCAGGGCGTTGCCTTCGTACTCGTCGAGCATGCGAACGAAGTTTCGGCACTGCTCGTCGATCGAATCAGCAGACCCGGCCGGGCTGACTTTCTCCAGCATGGCGTTAACACCCTCGATGCCGAGCATGTCGTCCTGCTCGTTGACGGATTCCGTCAGGCCGTCGGTGTAAAGACAGAGTAATTCCCCCGGCGCAATTTCCGTTTCGTGACAGTCAAACGGCACGGGAATATAGCCAAGCGGCGGATTCTCACTCGAGGGCAGTTCGCGCACCTTACCGTCCACGCTGACGATCATCGCCGGCGGGTGTCCGGCATTGGAGGTTTGCAGCTTGCCGGTCTTGGGGTCGTAGATCGTGCAACACGCGGTCACAAAAGACTCGTCCGGGAGCGTGGCTTCGAGTTGCTCATTGAACGATTCCATAAAGTTGTCCAGCGGCAGGCCGCTCTTGGTGTTGATCTGAAACATCGTGTGCAGGCTGGCGGTGATGAGTGCTGCTTGAATTCCCTTGCCGCACACATCGTAGATACTGATATAGATTCGGCCGTCCGGCCCTTCTTTCACATCCACGTAATCGCCACCAACCCATTTGCAGGGCTCAAAGCCAATGGCGATCTCAAGCGTTTCGAAGTTGAACTTCTGTGGAATCAGGCCGTTTTGAATCTTGCTGGCGCGTTGTAATTCCCGCTCGACGATCGCCTGTTCCTGGGCCTTACGCCTTGCTTCCCAGGCCAGCTCCGCCTGCTGAAACTGCTCTGCCGCCAAGGCTGCCAGCGCGAGCCACTCGGGCGTGCCGAACTCACCGGGGAAAGTGACATACAGAACGTCGAGCGATGAATCGGAGATCTGGATCGGGCAGGCGATGGCCGCGAGTTGTTGCACATTGCCCGCTAAGGACAACGCCATCACATCACCACCGGACGACACGTTCGACGCGATGACCGGCGCGGCCTGCTGCGTGACGCCGCGCAAAAGCGTCTTGGAAACGTAAGGCTTCTCATCGCCGCGCCAGTTCTTGCTGCTGACCGGTTCGTGCAACATCTCCGGCTGCGGTTCGGCGTCCTGCCGATTCAGTCGAAACGCCATGGCTGAGTTGCCGTGAAAATCCTTCCCGACCAGCAGGTTGCACAGCACATCAAGCCGCTCATCATCATTTTCCGTGTTCAACAGCTTGCTGGAGAACGCGGTCAGGTTGGACACGTGCGTCGCCTCGATCTTCGGCGTGGCCAGAGAGTCCAGGCGCGCAAACGAATCACTTTCCGAATGCGTCACGGACATCGTCGCATTGAATGCCGACGGCCCGGTGCGTGACCGCGTTGGTAGCGGCCCCTTGGCGCCGAAAACAAGGACAAACTCCTCGATTTTGATCTGATCGTTTGGCGCTAACAGGTGTTCGTCAATTTTGTTGCCGTTGACATGCGTACCGTTGCGGCTGCCCATGTCCTTGATCCACCAGCGGCCAAAAGGGTCGGCAAATACTTCCGCGTGCTGGCGCGAGACAGTCGGTGCCGGAAGCGTAATCTCGGTGTCCTCGGTTCTGCCGATGACCATGCGTCCGCCTGCAAGCGTGACGCGCCGGACCTCGCCCGCCATGTCCGTAATATCCAGATGAGCCTCTGTCGCTTCGGCCATACAGGTAGGGACCGTCAAACAGGCATGAATCAGAACTTCCGCGTTGCGTCTTCAACGCTCTTGAATATCTTGAGCACTTTGTCCAGGCGGGTCAGCTTAAACACGTCCATCAACTGGTCATTGATGCCTGTGAGTCTCACCTCTCCCTTCGCGTCCTTCACGCGCTTGTTCACGGCCATCAACGTGCCAAGCATGGCGGAGGAAATATGCTTGACGTTGTCAAAGCTGATAATAATCTTCGGGTGACCGGCACGATCGACAAGGTCCAGCAGTTCCTCTTTGATGCGTTCGATCATCAGCTGATCGAGGATATTCGTTTCCATGAACTCAACGATATGAATATCCGCCATTCGTTGAACAATTAACGCACCAGAGGCACCATTGGACATTTGTTGAATCCTTGTAAATATCAACTGTTGGCCGGTTCCAACTGCCTGATCGTCGTATATTTCGCGGGCTTGTCAAGACAGCTGCCCCCGGATGACAAACGACGGTAAAATCGTGACTGTGAAACTGCTGCAAATACTCGGTGTGGTTGAGAAGCTGGAGAAGCTGAAGCTCGAAGACCAGTACCGATACTTCTTTCTATTGACGGTTGTGACGGGGCTGCTTCTGGCCCTGTTTCTGTTTGTGGTGATCGGGCGAATGGTCCTGAACCACATGCGCATGTGGAACCGGCGATCGCAATCACAGTCAAAGGAATCATCAGTCGACCCCTGGGCAGAGGCCGCCCGAAGGATGCAGGTCGAAGGCGATAAGCAGGCCGATCCGGACGACGGTGACGCCGAACCCAAGGCTTAGCGCGGTGAGGCCGGCGTCTTGGTCTCTGCCGTCAGCAGGGCCAACCCGGCCAGGTCCAGCAGCTGCACAAGATTGGATTCCTGCTTGTCTTTGCCGAGCAGGTCCTGGTGAGTCACCTGAAACGCCACCTGAAACGGGCCAACCCAGCCGATCAGGCCGTTGTTCGAATGCGTGGTCATATGCACGACCTCCGCCAACACGGGCGTGTTCTCAGGCAGATTCGGACGATCGCCCAACTGCAATCGGGCCATGGCGACCGTGTTCGAATACCCATCCATCCATGTAATATTGATCTGCCCGGCTGCGTAGACTGCATTGATCTTCGCTGACTTGACCGGTGGCAACGCGGCATCCGGCACGCGCACGTATTGCTGAAAAGCTGTATTCAGCGCATCACTCTGGGCTTTGTACTTTGCGGCATAATCGTCAACTTCCTTCTGGCGCGGCTTGTTGGCTTCGGCCAGCTTGGCTTCCAACTGAGCCAGCTGTTCTTTCACCTTCGCCGCCCTGGCCTCGCGCTGCTTTGGGTCCTTGATGGTTGACAGCTCAATCTGCTTTTGCATCACGGCGATCTGTAGCTGCATTTGATCGATCTTTGTCTCGATCGCGCGAACCTCCGCTGCAGTGGGAGCGGGCAATTCCAATATCTGAATCGTCGGCCGGGTAATGTTGATCTGCTGGATCAGGTCGGCATTCTGATCCTCGTACTTGTTCAGAATCGCCTGGATGTCCTTAAACGCCTTGGCGCTGCCCGACAACATGTCGCTGACAGATTGGGCGGAGGCCGCGGACGAAATCGTGATCAACAGAAGTACAACAAGCGGTAATCGAATCTTCATATAAGGTCACCCAACGATAAAAAGTGTGGCATATTGCCGATGGCAGGCCCGACCTGAACCCCTCGGTTCGACCTGGTCGGGAACCCCTAACTATACCCCGAGAAAGGGGCATTTGTCACTTGTCGACCCGGTTTGCGCCGTAATTCGGCAAACGAGCCTTAAAATAGATGGTAGATTCCGGGAACCCGGCCCCACCCCAGCGCGTCTAACCAGACAGCCGCGATTTCAGGAGTGCATATTTGATGTCCAAGATCCGACCGTACTACGTCGCCGGTATCCTCGGCCTGTTGTTGATTCTGTTCGCCACATTGCAAGGCCAATCCCCCACCAGCCAACCGGCACCCGTCAAATCTCGTGGCGCTGATTCATCCATAAGCAAAGCAGACAAGCTGTTTGACGATAAAAACTATGCAGAGGCGGCTGAGGCTTATACACAGATCACGTTACGCATGAAGAAACAGGACGGCTGGCATCACGCCAGCGAGCGCATCATTACCTGTCACTTGCGACTGCAACAGTTCGACGACGCACTGACTGCCGCGGAAGCGCACATCAAGCGATGCAAAGGCACGCCGCTTGAAGCCCGGGCCGAACGGTTTGCCGGTAATCTCTACCTGTTGATTCCCAAGTGGGGCACGCGCGCCGGCGGCGATTTTCATCGCGGCAAGTCCATGCAGGGCATTCGGGTCTACTCCTACAAACACGATAAGAAACTGGCACTTGAGCATCTGCAACGGGCGCGCGATCTTTACGCGCAATACGACGGTGATATCAAAGCGCTGGAAGTACTCGGTAAAGAAGATGCCGCCGGCTGGCGATTGGAGCGTCTTGCCTGCCTCGGCGATCTGGCCGGCGCGTGTGCACGCTACGGCATCTTCGAGAACCAGCCCATGTACTGGCACTGGTACTGGGCTGAGCGCGACGACACGCTGGCCGAAACCGCAGGCGAGGAAGACTTCGATGAATACCACAACCAGTGGGAGTACCAGCGAAAGCGCCCGATCGGCTTGCGAATCGACAAGAATGGCGATCCCGTCTTTGCAGCCCCACCAACGGAGTGGAAAGACGATCTGGGTGATGAACAGAAGCTGCTTTACCTCCTTGCTGAAATTCGTGAACTGGACAACACCAACGACAAACGATTTGTATCTGAGTCGTGGTATCGTCAGGCCATGCTGGCGCGCACACGCTTCGGGCTCGATCGGCTGAACACGTATTCCGGCTACTACTACGTGAATGGCCGGCAGCCGCTGAAGGAAGAAATTGAAGCACAGAATCCGTGGGAACTGGCAGATGACGAATCGCTGGTCCTGGCCGGCGGGCGCGTCAAGCGCGTGAAGCTGCCACCGCAGTGGGACGTGATTGCGCTGCTGCGCAAGATTGATGATTTCACGATCGCTACCCAGGCGCGATATGCCTTGGGACTGTACTACCAGAGCCGTCAGCAATATGTCAGTGCGCTGGCGACATACGATGAACTGCTCAAAAATTTCCCGCCGGATCAATGGACGAAGAATGCCCAGTCGCAGCGCAGCCGCATTCTTCAAGCCGAGGTTCAGATCAACCGCACAGGCGTGCAGCTGACCGGCGAGCCGGCACAAACGCAGATCAGTCATCGCAACGTGGAACAGGTCTGGTTTGTCGCCCGGCGCGTGGATCACGTGGGACTTCTTAATGAGTTGCGCGGCAAGCCGACTGATCCGAACAAGGGGCATCGATACTTCTGGCAACTGCAGAACTGGCATCACCATTTTGTTCACGGCTATCACAAGCAGAACGAATTACAGGTGTTGGCAAGCAAATACATCGGCCAAGTGGTGGCCGAATGGACCCATCGCGTGGAGCGCGGGCCGAACCACCGATCCGCGCAGGTGACGCTGCCCACGCCGTTACGAGATGGCGGCGCCTATCTCATTCACGCGTACACGAGCAAGCCCAAGCAGGGGCATGACGATCGATCTGCCGTCGAAGTGATGCAGGACGGCAACAGCCGGGCCATGGTCGTCCTGAGCGACTTGGCAATCGTCGAAAAGAAGACATCGACCGGCAATCTCTATTTCATTACGCATGCGCAGACAGGCGCGCCGGTTGCCGATGCAACGATCAACGTGCTGGAAGTCTGGAACGAGTGGGACTCCAAACGGCGTCGACAGATTTACCACCGCCACGATTACACACTGACAACCGATCAGGAAGGTATGGCCGAGCTGAAACGCCCCCAGCGTCGTTACGGCAACGTGCATACGCTGGTCACCGCGGGGCCGAATCGTACCGCATGGACGGGCATGAGCTACTGGAGCCATTACCACCCATCGCGCCATCGCAATGGCCAGTTCGCTTACTGCATTACCGATCGGCCGGTCTATCGCCCGGAACAAGCGGTGCGCTTCAAAGCCTGGCTGCGCCAGATGAACAACGGGCAGTACAGCGTTCGGCAGGGCCAGAATGTCAGCATCGTCATCTACGACCCGCGCGGTAACAAAGTACACAACTCGTCGCATCAGCTTGATGAATTCGGCGGACTGGACGGCCAGTTCACGCTGGGCGAAGAGCCGCCCCTGGGGGTCTACCAGATTCAGATCACGGGAACGAGCTATGCCGGTGGACAGAGCTTCCGCGTGGAGGAATACAAGAAGCCGGAGTTTGAAGTTTCCGTCCAGCCGGGCAAGTCGCACGCCAAGCTGGGTGAGAAAGTCACTGCCGCCATCACCGCGAAGTATTACTTTGGCAGTCCGGTCACTGAAGGCACCGTCAAGTACAAGGTCTTCCGCGAAACGTATCGTCACAGCTACTACTTCCCCGGCCGATGGGACTGGTTGTACGGCCCCGGCTACGGCTGGGCATGGTACGACGCGCCGTGGTTTGACTGGTGGCACTACCGCACTCGCTGCTGGATTGCCCCGCACTGGTGGTGGGGATACTACGGACGTCCATACGCCAAACCCGTACGCGAGCTGGTCATGGAAGGTGAAGCCAACCTCGACGCGGACGGTCAACTCAAGGTCGAGATCGATACCGCAACGGCACTGCGCGATCACGGCGATCAGGATCATCAATACTTCATTGAAGCCGAAGTGCGCGACCAGAGCCGGCGCGTGATCTCCGGCCAGGGCGCGATCAAAGTCACGCGTCAGGCGTACTACGCCATGATCCAGCCGGAACGTGGCTACTACCGGCCCGGCGATCAGATAAATATCAACATCCGCTGCCTCACGCCGGACAACAAACCTGTCAAGACCGACGGCCTGATCACCGTCAGCGAAATTGTCTTCGGCGGACCACATAACAAACAGATCAAGGAAACGCAGCTCGATCGATTCAAGGCATCGACCGACGCGGACGGCAACCTGCGCATCCAGTACCGCCACGAAAAGTCCGGCCAGTTGAAATTCCATTTCACCGCGCCCGATCAATGGGGCGAACAGGTGTCCGGGTACGGTCTGGTGTGGGTCTGCGGTCAGGATTTCGATGGCAAGCTGCATCGCTTTAACGACCTGGAAATCATCACCGACAAGCGCGAGTATCAGCCGGGCGAAGTGGCGCACGTCATGATCAACACTCAACGCCCCGGCTCGTACGTCCTGTACAGCGATGACGTCGACAACAGCCACCTGATGACATGGAAATTGCTGCACCTGCCTCAGAAGACGACCATTATCGACATTCCGGTGAAGAAGAAGCATCAGCCGAATTTCTTTGTGGAAGCAACGACCGTGTCGAATCTGCGCGTGCATCAGCAAGTGGCGCGTATCTGTGTGCCGCCGGAGAAGGGGGTGATCAATGTCAGTGTGAACTACGACAAGCCGAGCTACAAGCCCGGTGAAGAAGCGACTGTCAAGGTGCACGCGACGAATCTGGATGGCAAGCCGGCCAAAGCGCAGTTCACGCTTAGTGCGTTCGATAAGTCCGTCCTGTACATCGCAGGCGAAAACAACACACCGATGGCGGGTTTCTTCCACGGCAACCTGCGCCACCACGGTCAGCAGATGGCAACGAATCTGGCAGAACAGTTCTCCAGTTGGGGGCACGTCCAAAATCCGTCATATTCGCTCTACCCCTACCCGCCGGCGTGGTATGGCATCTGGGGGCCGCGTGTGAATGACTGGCGCGAGTTTGACAGAGATAATGTCGGCCATGCTTTGAGCCTCGAAGGCAACTTTTCGGGGGAGTACCGGGGGCTCCGACGCGAAAGAGTTTTCAAAATGGCCGAGGCGGCACAATCTCCCGCACCCATGGCCGTTGCGAAGAGTTCTGCCGTGGCCGCTGATGCCGTAAGCGAATCAGAAGTGTTCATGGGTGGAGCAAAACTGGAGCAGGATGAGCGAGCTGACGGTACGGATACCGATGGCGAAGCGAGTCTCGTCGAAGCAACTGTCCGACAGAAGTTTGCCGACACCGCGCTGTGGCTGACAACGCTGACCACTGACCCCGACGGCTACGCGACCGCAACCTTCAACATGCCGGAAAACCTCACCACGTGGAAACTCAACGCGTGGGCCATGACGCGCAGCACGCGCGTTGGCCAGGCGAATACCGCGGCTGTCACCACCAAAAATCTGTTGGTGCGTCTGCAATCGCCTCGCTTCTTTACAGAGCGTGACGAAGTCGTGCTCAGCGCCAACGTGCACAACTATCTTGCGACCGAGAAAAAGGTGCGCGTCAGCCTGGACATCCCGACCGAACTTGTCGCCTTTATGGATGGTGTGAAGCAGACCACCGACATCACCGTCCCGGCCAACGGCGAAAAACGCGTCGACTGGCGCATCAAGGTGCTGGCAGAAGGCCAGGCAAAGATCACCGTCAAGGCGCTGACCGACGAAGAATCAGACGCCATGCAGCTTACCCTGCCGGTCCTGGTCCATGGCATGACCAAGCAGATTGCCACAACCGGGTCGATGCGCCCGTCGGACGTGGACCGCACGATCGACGTGGAGATCAACGTGCCGAATGATCGCAGGCCGGAACTGTCGCAACTGGAAGTGCAGTTCTCGCCAAGCCTAGTTGGCGCGATGCTCGATGCACTGCCTTACTGTTTGGACTATCCGTACGGCTGCACCGAGCAGACCATGAGCCGCTTCATGCCGGCCGTGCTGACGCTCAAGACGCTGCAGAATATGGGCATCACGCTGGAACAGGTCAAGGAAGTACGTGGCCGACTGGCGGAAGTGCGCCGGGCAGAAAAAGATCGGCGGCACTATTACTACAGCTATGCCGACTCGCCGGTCTTTGATACCGAAAAGATGAACGACATCGTCGACAAGGGCCTTAAGCGCATCGCCTCCATGCAGAACGGCGACGGCGGCTGGGGCTGGTGGAAGGGCAACCAGTCCAACGGCTACCTGACCAGCTACGTCGTCTACGCTCTGATCAGCGCCCAAGGGGCAGACGTGAAAGTCGACCAGAATCTTATCAACCGCGGATTGAACTACCTGCAGAACTGGGAGCAGCAGGAGATGCGTAAGAAGTACTGGTCGCCACATGCCCAGCACACGTTTGCCGCATACGTCCTGTCCATGAACAAGCGCAAGGCTGTCATCAAGCCGGCCAAGGACGACAAGCGTCCCGGCGACCTGATTGAACGCCTCTGGACGCAGCGCGACAAGCTGAATCTCTACGGCAAAGCGCTGCTCACCATGACGCTGAACAATCACGACGACAAGCGAGCCAAAACCGCGATGCGAAACATCATGCAGTACAAGGAAGTGAACGAGCAGACGCAGGTCGCCCACTTCCGCACGCCGCGAGGCGGCTGGTGGTACTGGTGGAACAGCGACATCGAAACCAATGCATGGATTCTGCGTGCGATCGTCGCGGTTGAGCCGAAGTCGGATATCGCTCCGCAACTGGTCAAGTGGTTGCTCAATAATCGCCGCAACGCGTACTACTGGCGTTCCACGCGCGACACCGCACTATGCATCGCCGCAATGAGTGATTTCGTTGCCGCGACCGGCGAGGCTGATCCGGATTACACACTGACGCTGGACTACGACAACGGCGCCGTCACCAAGACCATCAAAATCAACCGTGAGAACTTCCTCACGTTTGATAATCGTTTCGTCTTGCAAGGCGTCGCGCTCAAGGGTGGCAAACACAACCTGCGCATCACCAAGACCGGCAGAGGCGCGCTCTACTTCAATACCTACCTGCGTTACTTCACCATGGAAGAGCCGATCACTGCAGCCGGTCACGAAATGCACGTGCATCGCAAATATTTCCGACTTAAGCGCATGCCGTTTGAAGTAGAAGTTGAGGGTGCAGATGGCCAGAAAATCATGGAGAAACGCCTGCGCTACGAGCGCATCGAACTGAAGTATGGCGACGAAGTGCAGTCCGGCGAGCTGGTGCAGGTCGAGTTGAAAGTCAGTGCGGATAACGACTACACGTATCTCGCGTTTGAAGACCCCAAGCCGGCCGGCATGGAACCGGTTGACCTGCAAAGCGGCGGCAAGGGACAGGAAGGGTTCCACAGCTATATGGAACTGCGCGACGAAAAGGTGGTGTTCTTCGTTGACCTGTTAGGCCAGGGCGACCACCTGATGCGCTACCGCCTGCGAGCGGAGGTCCCCGGCGTGTTCCACGCCCTGCCCACGCGACTATTCGCGATGTACGCACCTGAACTGAAAGCGAACAGTCACGAACAAGTGATTCGAATTGTGGATATCAATGATTAAGTAAAGAAGAAACTCGGATTCATCGGATCGATCGGATAAAGGCATTTCGCCCCATCCGTTTGCATTCGATGAATCCGAGTTTCAATTATCTGTTTTCCGGTTTCAGGTTGCCTCCTCGTAAGTCGGCTCACTCACCGCTTCGAGGATCTGATCAATCACCTGCCTGGCATCAACCCCGTCACCTGTCGCCACATAGTTCAACACAATACGATGGCGCAACACAGCCATGGCAATGCGGCGAACGTGATCGCAACTCGGCGTCGGCTCCCCGTCAATCGCCGCCAGTGACTTGGCCCCCAATATCATCGACTGCCCCGCACGCGGCCCAGCACCCCACGACACATATCGCTTGGTAATCTCCGGCGCATCTTCATCATTCGGACGCGTCGCCCGCGCCAGATCAACCGCATATTGCACCACATGTTCACTCACCGGCATCTGCTCGATCAACTTGCTGCAACTAAGTAACGTCTCCTGATCAAACACCGCGTTCAATCGCTCTGCCGCGATGCGCGGCGTCTGCATCACAATCTGTGTTTCATCTGTACGCCCCGGATATTCCATCCACAGGCTGAACATGAAACGGTCCAGCTGAGCTTCAGGCAGCGGATATGTCCCCTCCTGTTCAATCGGATTCTGTGTCGCCACCACCACGAACGGCTGCTTGAGTTGCATCGTCTGACCAGCGGTCGTGACCTGTCGCTCGGCCATGGCTTCAAGCAGCGCTGCTTGTGTTTTTGGTGGGGCGCGATTGACTTCGTCCGCCAGGATCAGGTTCGAAAAGATCGGGCCCGGCACAAACTGCATTTCGCGCTGATTCGTTTCGGTGTTCTGTTGAATCAGTTCGATGCCGAGGATATCACTGGGCATCATGTCAGGCGTGAACTGAATGCGCTTGAACGACAGGTTCATCGAGTCCGCTAAGGAACGCACGAGCAGTGTCTTTGCCAGCCCCGGCACGCCGACAATCAACGCGTGACCCTCGCACATAACGGCCGCCAGCAGCGGCTCAATGATATGGGTCTGCCCCACAATCACACGCGAGAGGTTGTCGCGCAACAGCTGGCATCGCTGAGGTATCTGATCAAACTCAGCCGTCTGGACGGGTTCTGTCATGGCCATCAGGATACCGTAATGGTGGTGAAAGAGCAGTATTTTCTGTGAAGAATTTAGCCGCGAATGGATCGTTCCCGCTACAATCCGGCCCAATGACGAGCGATCATCTGACAGGCAAAGTGGCGTTGGTCACCGGTGCTGCCAAACGCGTCGGTAGGCAGATTGCGCTTCAACTGGCTGAAGCGGGCATGGACATCGCCCTGCACTACAACCACAGTGAAAAAGAAGCTACGGAAACCGCCGCGCAAATAGAACAGCTCGGCCGCAAGGTCGTGATGATTCAAGCAGACCTTAGCCAGCCCGATGCAACTGATGAAATCTACAAAGCGCATCAACAGCATTTCGACCGGCTTGATGCGCTAATCAACAATGCGAGCTGCTTCGCCGCCAAAACGATCGGACAAATCACACATGACGACATCCATCGCAACATGGCGATCAATGCGGTTTCACCATTGATGTTGATTCAACAATTCGCCTCAATGCTCAGCGAACACTTTGATGCAAACGATCCCGCGTCAACCGGGCGCATCGTGAACTTCATCGACATTCACGTGATGGGTGAGCCGCTGAAGGGATATCTGCCATACAACATCTCCAAGGCGGCACTGCAGGAGATTACCCACACGGCCGCAATGGAACTCGCACCGCGCATTACGGTGAATGCTTGTGCACCCGGCGTGGTCTCGTGGGCAGATGAATACACCGAAGAAATGAAACGCAACTACATGACGCGCGTGCCACTGGCGCGCCCCGGTACACCCGTCGACGCGGCGGCTGCGGTTCTGTTTCTCGTGCGCGACGCACACTACTGCACTGGTCAGACAATCCGACTCGACGGCGGCAGGCTGTTGACCTGAAAAGAGCAAGACAGGCATATCAATGTCAATCAACCACAAAACCGACATGGTCTATGGCATGGTTCAGGGCGCAGGCCTGATTGCCGATATCGCCTGGCCGCAAGGTGATGGACCGTTCCCAGTCATCCTCTCCGTCCACGGCGGCCGATGGATTCGCGAGGATCGGCACACCGTCAGTTCCATCGACGTTGAAAACTGGGCCAAGCACGGCTTCTTTGCCATGAACATCGAGTATCGGCTCGTTACCTGTTCACCCGCGCCAGCCTGCTATCAGGATGTGCAGTGCGCCATCCGCTGGGTGCATGCACACAAAGAAAAATATCAACTTGATACCGATCGATTATTTTTGATCGGCATGTCTGCCGGTGGTCATCTGGTGTCACTGGCGGCCACACTCGGAGACGGCCGGTTTCCGCGCACCGGTGGCTGGGAAGACGCGCCGAACACGATCGCCGGCGCGATCAGCGTTTCAGGCGCATATGATTTGCGCCGACTAGACTGGGGTTCGGGTTGGATACCGCCCGGCGAGCCGTGGGATGAAGCGCGCCAATATGCATCACCGATCGAACATGTTTCGGCCCCAATGCCGCCGCTGTTAATCCTGCATTCGGATGATGACGGGTCGGTACCAATCGCTCAGGCGACAGCGATGGTTGAAACACTGGAAAATGCCGGCGCGGCGCATCGATTCTGCCACTACACGGACTGGGGCCATATTCCGATTAAGGAACCGGCCGAAGCCGAGGCCCGCCGCTTCATTGAAGACGTGTGCGCAGGCCGAGTGGGAACCGTCTAAGTAAGACGCAAAAACGCGAGTGCCCGCGGAACTTGATTACCAAACCCTAGACCCCGGCAAACAACCCCTATAAATAAAATGACCCGCCACGAGACAACTCGTGGCGGGTCGATTTTCGTTGGGGAGCGGGCTACGCCGCAGTCCCGTCGGAACTGCTATTTGCGCAGCCCCCTGGTACAGTCAGATTTACACACTGGATCACCTCCGTTTCTAGATGGATTCTGTTCAGCCGTCGCCTCATCCCGCTGCAACACGATGGACGCCCAATCGTCCGGGTCGCGTGCGGAACAAAGCCGCCAAACTCTTAACCCCCGCAACGTCTCGCGGGGCACCTCGCGCGCCGCCAACTATGGCGACGCTCGACAGACTCCCTCACATTTCGCGTCGCATGGGTTCCGCCATGGATCACGCATGCTGGCTAAGCCTGCAAAGGTATTATCGGCGTGACTCGGCGGAGGTCAATCAAAAATTTCAGAATAAATCCCGGAAGTTTGCACCATTCTCGGAAGAAAAACTCAATAATCTCCACAACCTAAAAATCCTCGGATCGGATTTGGGCGGCACAGGCGCCAACACTCGAATCGTTCCTGCATCCGCCACATTGAATGTGACTGAAATAATCAAACACACAAGGCTGGAAAAATGAAACCCACATTGGATCTGGACTTCCGCAAGGGCGTCACCCCGCGCGGTAAAGCAAAGAAACTGTCTTACCATCCACGCATCGAGCCGCCCGACAAAGTTGATAAGAAACAAGGTCTGACTTTTCCGCTTGCCAACGGCGCGCTTGCGTTTGAGTCGCGCGACATCACCACTGACAAAGCCGGCACACTTGAAATCGAATTCACGCTCACTGAACATCCAAACGAGTTCGAGCTGCTTCACGCGTTTGGCCAGTATCCGCCACTGGTGCAACTCAACGCTGATGGTTTGGCACTGAAGCTCTATGACAACGAGTTGCTACTCAAAGTGCCGTGGCAGACAAAGAAGCAGTACAAGCTGCAACTTTGCTGGGATCATCGCACAGGTATCACCCTGTCCCTCAAGCCGGCGCGCGGCAAGGCGCAAACGATCCAACGTCGTTGGACGTGGCAGGCGTTCGATCAGAAGTATGTCATCCTCGCAGCAGGCGGCTTTTTTTTAGGCCGCCCTGTATTTACGAAGTGGCAGAATAAATTCAACGGCAGCATTCAATCACTACGTATCTGGGCGCAGCCGGTGGAACCCATTCGCCCGCCCGTCAAAGTGCGCGATGCCAAAGGCAAATTGCCACTGGTAGCGCATCGTGACGTCCAACTGGTTGAACTGCACGACCCGCTAATCGTTGACAGCCCTTTGCGATATAACCACATTCCCGGTCGGCTGGCCGACCTGAAGAAAACGAGAGCCAAATGGCAACTCGATGAACTGCTGAGCAAGTGTCACGACGAGATATCGAAGTTTGCGGTGCTGACGCATCACGTCTCGCGCAGCTGGCCACACTACCACTACTGGCCCTGGCCGCGCAACGAGCAACGTCACATCTTTTGGAAGAAGGGGCACGAGATGCACGACCCGATCCGAGCCGGTGAGTTCGGCGGGATGTGCGGTGGGTATGCGCACGTTATGGAAGAACTATTCTGGTCGCTTGGCTTTGAAGCGCGGCGCATTCAGGTAGACAACCATTCGTCGTTCGAAGCATGGTCGAACCAATTTAATAAATGGGTGATCTGCGATGCATCCATGAACCACGAATCGCATCTGTATCTCGATGCAAGCAGCGAGCCGATCGGCGTGTCCGACCTGATCCGTCGCAATGAACAACTTGAATTTGATCCGAATGCAATGGCCGGCGTCCATCACGGCGTCTGCCAGCCGGACGGCAGTATGACACCCTTGCGCGACATCTGGAGCCAACACTATCGCTACGCCGGTGTTCGATTGGGAGACCCGACAACCAACTTCAATAACCACCCACACGCCTGGTACTTCCAGCCGGCTGAGCGAGCCTATTGCAACGAAAGTAATCTCAAATGCGGCGGGAAAGTGACACACGTCAAACGCATGGAAGACCTGTTCTGGTCCTGTCAGCGGGCGCTTGTGAAACTGCGCTGGGCCACGCCCGGTAAATCGATCAATGTAGCGGCCGAGGCATTCAACGTGGCGCACCCGGACGGGTTTGAGTATTGCGTGAATAACAACACATGGCGGCGCACGAGGGGTAAGTTCACGTGGCGGCTGCAAGGCGGAGTCAATCAACTACAGGTACGCACGCGGAACAAGCTCGGTGCAACCGGACACGCGTGGTCGATGACGTTATGGCGCAGGCCTTAGGAAACGCTGCCCTGCTAAGCAGGATTTTCAAAATTCTCAAATTCCTGCATGTTTTCGGCCGGGCCAGCTACTCAAGCCGTCCGCTAATATGGGTTTGCGCGGGGTTTTGATACACTTACCGATCTGTATTGATTTGGGAGCTAAGACAGATGCAGATCACTCTGCCCGACGGAAAAACACTGGAATTCGATCAGCCGGTCACCCCGCTGGATGTTGCCAAAAGCATCGGCGAAGGATTGGCCAAGGCAACGATCGGTGCGCGCGTTAATGATGAACTGGTAGATGCCGGCCGCCCCATCACCGAGGATGCCACACTGGCAATTGTTACCGCCCCGCGCGCGGACAAGAAGGGCAAGAGTAAGTTTCGTGACGAAAAGCACCAGGCCGACGCGCTGTATCTGCTGCGTCATTCAACCGCACACGTGATGGCCGAAGCCATCCAACGCATCTGGCCGGACACTTTGCTCGCCTACGGCCCGCCGTTGGAGACCGGTTTCTATTACGACATTGCCCTGGACACTCCTATCAGCGCCGCCGACTTTGAAAAAATTGAAGCCGAGATGCGCAAAATCGTGGAAGAGGATCGCCCTTTCTCCCGATATGAATTGCCCATTGCGGTCGGCATGGAAAAAGTTCAAGCTGAAAACAACAAGTACAAGGTCGACAACGCCCAGCGTGCGATTGATGGCGGCGCTGACACCCTCTCGTGGTACGTCACCGGTGAAGCCCCGGCTAAATCCGAAGCCGCTAACCCGAACCCAGGCGCATGGGAAGATTTATGTATGGGCCCGCACGTGCCGCGCACCAACCTGATCGGCGCGTGCAAGGTCATGAGCATTGCCCAATCGCACTGGCATGGCGACATCGAATCAGATGCGTTCCAGCGCGTCTACGGCACCGCGTTCTTCTCCCAAGCTGATCTGGATGAACATCTCGAGAAACTGGAAGAAGCGCGCAAACGCGACCACCGTGTTGTGGGCCAGAAACTCGGCCTGTTCACCATTGACGAAAAGGTCGGCCAGGGACTGATCCTCTGGAAACCAAACGGCGCAGTCGTCCGGCAGGAGTTGCAGAATTTCATTCTTCAGCACCTGCAACGCCAGGGATACAGCCAGGTCTTTACCCCGCACATCGGTCGGTTGGAGCTGTATCGCACCTCCGGCCACTTCCCCTACTACTCTGACTCGCAATACCCACCACTGGTCGAGCGCGAAACCGTCAAAAAGCTGGCCGACGAAGGCTGTAGTTGTGCAGAATTGTCGAACCTCCTCGAAGACGGCGACATCGACGGCTACATGCTCAAACCGATGAACTGCCCGCATCACATTCGCATCTACTCCAGCGAGAAACGCAGCTATCGTGATCTGCCGATTCGCCTCGCCGAGTTCGGCACCGTCTACCGATGGGAACAGTCCGGCGAATTGGGCGGCATGACCCGCGTGCGCGGCTTCACTCAGGACGATGCCCATCTGTTCGTGCTCGAAGAACAGCTCGACGAGGAAGTCGCCGGCTGTCTCGAACTGGTCAAGATCATCTTTGAAACACTAGGTATGTCAGACTACCGCGTACGCGTCGGCCTGCGCGACCCGGACGGTGACAAATACGTCGGCGAGTCATCGCAGTGGGATCAGGCGGAAGCCGCATGCATGCGTGCCGCTGAGACACTGGGCGTGCCGTTCAGCGCAGAACCGGGCGAAGCCGCATTCTATGGCCCGAAGATTGACTTCGTCGTCAAAGACGTGATCGGGCGCGAGTGGCAACTCGGCACCGTGCAGGTGGACTACCAGTTGCCGCAACGATTTGATTTGAGTTATGTCGGATCGGACAACGCCGAACATCGCCCGGTCATGATCCATCGCGCCCCGTTCGGCTCCATGGAGCGATTCATCGGCTGCCTGATCGAGCACTTCAACGGCGCGTTCCCGTTATGGCTCAGCCCGGAACAGGTGCGCGTGCTGCCGATTTCCGACAAATTCGTCGGTTATGCACAGAAAGTACACGATGCACTGAAAGCGGTGGACCTCCGTACCAGCATGGACGACTCCAACGAACGCGTGAACTCAAAGATCAAAGACGCCCAGGAAATGAAGGTGCCCTACATGCTCGTGGTCGGCGGGCGGGACGAAGAGGCTGGCACCGTCAGCGTGCGCGAGCGATTCAAGGGCGACCTGGGCGCCATGCCGCTCGAGGCATTCGTGGAACAGGCCAAAGCCGAAGTTGATTCGCAGGGCAGGCAGACCGTCAACATCTGATATGCTTTAGACCGATGTCAAAGCACGGTGACCATCTTATTCGTCACGTCATCATCGCCGGGTACGGCGTGGTCGGCCGCGTGGTTGCGGAATTGTTTATCGAATCAAATATTGATGTCACCGTTATTGAATTGAATCAGACGACCTGTGATCGACAGGAAAAGCTCGACCGTCGCGTGGTCTTCGGTGATGCAACTGATTCGGCGGTGCTGACCGACGCTGGTATCAAAGAGGCACAAGCGCTCATTTTGGCGCTCCCGGATGAAAACCAGGTTGTCACCGCGTGTGAAGTCGCAAGAGCGCTGAATCCGGACATTTACATTGCCGCACGAACTAATTTTGTGAGCAAGGGCATGCACGCCAAGGTGGCCGGTGCAGACTGCGTCATTGTTGAAGAGATCGTCACCGCGGAGGCGATGAAGCGAACAGTGATGCAGGAGTTTCTTGGCTCAGACAGCGGTGATTGAGCGTTCCTGCCACCGGCGGTCAAGTGCCGTCACAAAATCCATCAAGTACTATTCAAACTGAGCGTGTCACCGATGTTTGCTGGCGTTCAACACAGTCACGACCGGGTTTTTCAGATCATCATCCGTACCCATCTTGCCATCCGGTCCTGCGGCGCCAAACTTCTGGAACTGGATGAACGAATCACCAAGTGACACATCACCTGTGATCTCAACAAGTGTACTGACGACCTGATCCGTGACGCGTTGTAACGGTTCCTGTTCGAGCGGGCAGAGTGCAAACGCGACCTTTAGTTCCTTCAACGCGGCGATCGGTTGGCCCCAGATGTGGCACAGTCTTGCCCGGGCAAGCCGTCCATCCCAGGTCCGCGGTATTTTTTTCAGTGCTGCCTTAAAGCGCTCTTCGCGTTCGGGCAAATTGGTGTTGCCGATCTCGCTGAACGGGTTCGCCAAATCATCATCAGTCCCGACCTTGCGATCCTCTCCGGCCTTTCCATAACGCTGATAGGCCAGAAAACTATTAGCACGATGAACGCTGCCGTCGGATGCTTTGACCGCGATCGACAGATATGACATCGCCTTCTCCATCTGCTCGTCCGTCACACTGATCACTACCAGATTTCTAGCTTCAAACAACGCCTGCTCATACTCGCCCTGTTCCAGAAGTAGATCAACAATGATGCTGTAGACATCATGGACGCCGTCCTGTCTGTGGATCATGTCAAACAGCGCCTGCCAGAGCGTTGCCATGTCTTCATCAAAGTCATCAATTGCGCTCAACGGATCTGGTACCTTGTCATAGGCTTCCGACAGAAGATGTGTTCCGACTGACGCACCGCCACGGCGGCGAAAATCATCAAGCGCCGCGCGAAATGCTTTGTCGTACTCTTTCAGTGATGAATATATTTGCGCTCTTAAACTGATCGCTTGACTAACGTTTACTTTAAAGTTCTCCGGTACTTTCAGAGCCTCAAGCGATTCCAGCAATTTGAGTGCTTCTCTATGCTGGTGAACTTGATAGAGCGAGGTCGCGAACTGGCCATGTGCGACAATCCAACTCACACCGCCGTCGTCCTCTGCAAGTGTGTGTTCGTCAATGGCTTTGCGAAACAATGGAACCGACTCTTTGTACTGTCTGATTCGCTGATGGAACAATGCGATCGCGTGTTTCGCTTTGAATCGATCACTTTTGCTGGTATTGGCGTCAGCCGCATATTCTTCGAAAATTGCAGCCGCCTTTTTGTGATCGCCCGCGTCCCACATCTGCTTTGCTTTTGCATATACTTCTGACCAACTGCTCGCCCACGATGGCGATACAACAACCAGAACAAGCAACACGATCACAGCACGATTCCCGGCCTGGAGCAACATCGCAATCCTCCTGTACTTGATTGAATAGAACCTCATATGCAAAGCGCATGGGCACCTTGTGATGATTACGTCAAACACTGATGGCATGCATGCGAACCCCGAAAAAGAGATGGTCCCACCGGCATCAGAAAAGTACTCTACATGAACATTTTATTAATAGGACTCTTCAAATTCAATGAAAGAGCTTGTGATGTGTATATTTTCTGAAGATAGCGGTAACTCTATATTGATACTACACGATTGGATGCAGAATCAACGAGTTATCCCCACATATAACTGTTATAAACTATAACAGCGCATCACTGTTAATAGCCTAAACGATGCATAACCAACAATTCGCAGCTTACTATCACCTATCACACATGATGAGTTAATCGTATTTCATCAGGAGCGCGACGTCTGGCGTGGCACTGAAATGTCTGTCTGCATCAGCCGATCGAGTAATCGCACCCGCAACTGATCTTTCACCGCAGCCGATGCTGGATCGTTCCAGAGGTTGTACAGTTCATCCGGATCGTTCTCCAGATCGAACAGTTCGCCATAAGGCTGACCACTGTAGCACGTCAGTCGATGGCGCTTTGTCACCAGCGTGCGCATTTTAAAGCCGAGATAGTCTTCGTCCATTTCAACAATCGCATCACTGTCGGTATCGGTGTCTTCACCGCGCATGATCGGTACAAGACTGCGGCCGGACATGGCTGACGGCGCGTTGCGTGTCTCCGGCGACGCATGATTCAATGCCTCGACACCCGCCAGATCGAGAATCGTCGGGGCGAAGTCGAGCAGGCCGACCGGCCCGGCATGTTCGTAACCCTGTAAGAATTGTCCCGGCCAACTTGCGAGCATCGGCACGCGTATGACGCCGTCGATGTGATACGGGCCCTTGCCCCACAACCCGTGATCACCGAGCGCTTCGCCGTGGTCGGCAATGAAAAGCACGATCGTATTTTCTTCCAGACCGTTGTTTCGCAGCGCGTTCATCACGCGCCCGACCTGATCGTCGATCAGGTCGATCAGGCCGTAGTATTGAGCGGCGCACTCGGCGTAATAAGGATCTGTGCGGTTCATCGCCTCACCCTTGTTGCCGCTGGTAGTGATGTTGGTTTCCACCATCGCGCGGAAATGTGGCGGCAGGTCGTCGAGTTCACCGTCGCGCCCAATGGGTGGTGGCACGTCAGCCGGATCGTAATGATCGCAATACGGCGTGGGCGCGGCGAATGGCGAGTGCGGGTCCTGAATCGAGCACATCACGCAAAATGGCTGCTCGCCGTCGCGCGCGTCGAGGTAATCGATCGTGCGATCAGCAATCCAATGTGTTGGATGCAACGCAGCCGGTAATGCCCACTTATAAAGCTTGCGATTGAAAAGGTCGAAACCCGGCCCCTTCGGCTCAGTGGAGACTTTATCAAAAAACAGATGCGCTTCGTTCGGGTGTTCACGCTTGAGCCAGTGAAGGTATTGGCCGAAAGAGCCGTCACCATGGCCGTTCGCATAGTCAACGGACTCCAAGCCGTAAAACGGCAGCGGAAGTTCGGTGAACTTGCCCGTGCGCCAGGCTTCGGCACACTCAGCGTTGAGCAACGGATCAATATCGTCGACCGTCTTGCCATGCGGCGGCTGTGAACATTGCAGATGAATCTTGCCGCAACAGTGCGTGTGATACCCGCTCTGGCGCAGCGCTTCGGTGAATGTGGGAATCGCCGGGTCCAACGGGATGCCATTCATGCGCACGCCATGGCCGCGCGGCGTGAGGCCGGTGAACAGTGTCGCACGTGCGGGCATGCATAATGGTTGCGGTGAATACGCACGGCTGAAGTTGATACCCGATGCGGCCAGTGCATCAATATTCGGCGTGCGCACCACCGGGTGTCCGGCGTAGCCGAAACAGCGCGGGTGCCACTGGTCTGTAATAAAAATCAAAAAGTTCGGTCTGTTCAATTTGGGGCTCACTCTGCGAAAGCCTTGTAAAGTTCGTGACACGCTGACGCCATCGCGAGCACCGGCGGATAGTCCGCCAGGCACTTGGTTGTGCACTTCGGCGATTGGTCGGGGCGAAAGAACATGCCCAGTGAATACGCCTTCTCTTTCAGTTGAACCACACCGACCTCCACACGACAGCGGCCGTACCCGGTCTTGTTGGCAATCCACGTCTCGGCGTCACCCCAATCCTCACCCACGGGAAGGCGTCGCGGCAACATGTCGTTGCATCGCTGGGCACGCAGGATGCGGATGATGTCATCACAGATTTCGGGCGTCAGCAACTCGTGACGATAGATGCGCGTGATCAAACTGCACAGGTCGCGCGCCGTGCTGACGGGTTGCGTCATGCTCGCGGCATTCGGCCCGCCGGGAAGACCACCGTGGATATCCGTATCGGTCAGCCCCCAGTTCTGCATGGTCGCGGTCACGTTTTCCGCACCAACCAGTTCGGTCAGCAAGTTTGTAGCAATGTTGTCACTGATGATCATCATCAGCACCGCATGGTTGTAGGCCGACAGCGCATCGCCCAGACGAAATGCCCTTAGGACGCCGTCACCTCTGCGGCGGTGGTGTTCATCCCACTGGATCGGTGCGGCCAGATCGATTCGCCCTTCCTCCGCCTGGCGAAACAGCTCGCATAGGACGAACAGCTTGCACGTACTGGCAGTCGGCAGCACCTCGCTGCTACGAAGGTCGAACATTTCGTCGCTGTTCAAGTCCACCGCGTGAATTGCAAACCGGCCATTATGCTCTTGCTCAAGCTGACCGATGCGACTGCCCAATTCGTCCTGCTTCATCAGTAACGCTGCTCCATTGATATCTTGTCCTGACACTTAGTCTACATTGCCTCTACGCGCGTAGACGGCTTTGGCCACGCGCAGCACATTGCCACCGAGGATGGCGTGAATGTCCTTTTCCGCGTAGCCGCGTTGCAGCATTCCAACGGTGAACAGTGGGAAGTTGGTCCACGCCATGGATTGAACCAGCTTCGGCTCCCACCATTTGGGGTCGCTGATAAGCGGATCATCAGACCGCCAGTAACCCTCCCATCGCGGGCGACGGCCAGGCAGCTTCGGCATCCGTGCATTCTGTTGATCGTTCGCGCGGGAGTGGGCCGAGAGGTCTGTGCCAATGGCCACGTGTTCGGCGCCAACCAGTTTGACCGCGTGGTCAATGTGATCGAGAAAAGCACTTACATCGCCCGTCCCACCCAGGAACGCGGGAATACAACAGATGCCGACATAGCCGCCAGTTTCGGCAACGGCCTTGAACACCTCATCGGTCTTGGCGCGGCAATGCGCATTAAGCGCAGCACAGGTGGAATGGCTCACCACCACCGGCACGTCCGACGCTCGGCACATGTCCAGGCATGTCCCATTGCTACTGTGCGCGCCGTCCACGATTACGCCGACCCGATTCATTTCACGCACCACTTCGACGCCGAAGTCGCTGAGTCCACCATCGTTGGTTTCCGCGCAGCCGTCGCCAATCGGGTTGCGCCGGTTGTAGGTCAGGTGCATCATGCGCACACCCAACTTGAAAAAGATACGGATGTAGTACAACTCCTGCGCGGTGTCGTGAAACTGAAGCGGCAGGGGCACACCGTTGGTTGTGAGATAAAAGCAGTGCTTGCCGTCGCGCTTGGCCTGCTCGATATCCTCCGGCGTGATTGCCCGGCTCATCAGGTCGGGCAGATGATCCGTGACATAGGTGTTGTACGCCAGGCGATCGAGCATCTGCGGGATTGCGTTACCTTCCTCGCCACTGTTACGCAAGACGCAGGTGACGCCTGCTGCGCGCCACGCCTCGGCAAAATCATCACGCTCATCAGGATCATCAGCCATGCGCGTCATGACCATCTCGACGTGTTGCTTCTGGAATTCACGTGGATCAGCCCCTTGGTCAACAAGACGCTGAAGCGCAGCGGCATCCGGGGCAGCAAACGCGGAAAATCCATAGGATTCGATCACCAGCGCGTCTTCATGAACGGCCATGCCGCGCTCCAGCTCCGCGGGAGACGGCTGCAACACATCCATTGCGGCCTGACGCGCTTCAGCGATTTGGGGATTACGATAGGTTTGTGACATGAGATTGCTTTCCAACTCCGGCTGATATCAATTCCAGTTTAATCTAGCGCAACTGCACTATGTGGATATTGAGATGATAAGCGTTTAAAAAACGACCGACGCGCACGAACCCCGCTCAATGAGTTCGACGGCGGGTGGCTCAATAACGATCTGCTCCAGATCCTCTTTCCGGCGTAGTGCTCCAGTGAACACCTCAATGAGTCGGATGATCTGTTGTTCGTAGTGCGAGTCGATGCCGGTCAATGGTGGTGTGATCTGAAATCCATCGGAATGCGTAGAGCCGCTGAAGACGGATAAATCATATGGCACACGCTTACCATCATGGGCAAGTCGCGCGATCAGTGCCCGGGCATAGTCATCATCAAATGCGTAGACGGCCGTCGGCATGGGTTGTAAGGCTGCAATCTCATGCACGCTTTCATAGGTTCGCGACTCCCAGTCGTCGGTGAACGCATCCAGCTGCACGTCAAGTTTTTGTTCCGCAGCCACCTGCTCGAATATGTGCTGGGCGGCATGTCGAACCACCGGCAGATCAACCACCGCCAGGTGGCGATGACCAAACTGGTAGAGGTGGCGGGCTGCCTGGCGATGTTTCTCTTCTGTCTGTTCGTTAATCGTGACTGTGATGCCGCCGGGAATCTGCCGGTACGTTGACGCCACCGGGATCTGCCGCGCCATTCGTTCAATGATGGCGGCCGTGTCGTCATCGACCCAGCCGAAAACCACGCAGCCGTCCATCAGCCGAGGATCAATCGAACCTTCCCGGTCAGTGGTGACGAGCAGCACGCGGTAGTTTGACGCCGCGGCGGCGTTACAGAACGACGCGAGGTTGATCGCGCCGTTGGGATGTGACAGGTAAGTAACGGGGTCACTAATGACCAGCCCGAGCGTGTTGGTCTGACCGGTGGACAGCGACAAGGCCGCGGGGCTGGGGGTATAGCCCAGCTGTTCGGCTGCTTCAATAATGCGTTGCCTTGTGGTCGGACTGGTGCCGATTGTGCTCGAACGACCGCCGAGCACCGCTGATGCGGCGGCAGTGGAAACCCCGGCCTGTTTGGCGACATCTTTGAGCTTTGCCATGCATTTATCTTAATTCATAATCCGTTTCGGGATCAGCCGAAAATAGCCTTGACACCCGATATTAATCGGTTTATATTGGCTTTTACATCTTCCGTGTTCATTGATCCGGATTCTCCGTCCTCGGCGGCGTCTGGAGCCTGAATACGATGGCCCTTGTCTGCCATGGAGACCTCATCATGTCAGTTGCCTCTCGCCGTGGGTTCACGCTGATCGAACTGCTTGTGGTGATCAGTATCATCTCGCTGCTGATCAGTATTCTGCTGCCGGCGCTGAGCAAAGCGCGCGAGGTCGCTACCGCTACCAGTTGTCTGAGCAACATTCGACAGATGAACATGGCGGTGCTTCAGTACACCGATGCGAGCGAAGGCTATCTGCCAATTCTCAGGTTCAACGGCAACACGGCGGCCTACGCGGAGTGGGGCTTCATCAGACAGGTCGGCCCCATGAAGCGGCTGACCGAGATGGGCCTGATCCGCAGATTGGATGAAACCGTCAGCCCGTGGAACCCTTATAACACGAGTAACATTCGTTTCTGCCCGACATTGGCGCCCGAGCAACCAAGCAAGACCGGCTTCACGGTGGCCAGCGACAACGGCGGCAAACAGAACCTGGCCCATTACACCATGTCGCTGACGCTCACGGGCTACACCCACATGACCAGCAGCACGACCAACCCCAGCCACAAACGTCTCGACCAGATTCAGAAGACGTCCAGCGTTTACCTGTTGACGGAAAGCCAGTGGAACGTTGACACAAACACCGTCGAACCGGTACGCGTGCAGGACGACGGCGCCCGGTTCCGCGCGGGGGCGAACATCGTCGGCAATGTGGACTCCACGCTGAGTTGGACGCTGTTCTTCCAGGTCGCGGCGTGGCGGCATATGCAGGATCGCGTGAACTTCACTTTTGCCGACGGTCACGCCTCGACGATCGCGTACGATGAGACTTCGAATGACTTTGGTTCTATCCATTATGTGGACCATGACTGAACCGAGTTGTATCGGATTAAGATGCAGCCGCGATCTGGCTGCTTCGATTGTGTCCTGGTGAACGTCCTTCTGCTTAAGGAAATCTATTCCGCTATCCCTGTCGCGCCGATAGTGACACCCTCCCTGCCCGCGCCGATGTTGGGGCTACTCGGCTGCAGACGCCAATCGTTTCGGGTTGGGTCCACATACAGCGGACGTTTGTAGATCGAGTGAGCATCTTTGCCGGTTCGGTCCTGCCACTCCTTCAGGCTGAAACCGTGTACGACTTCCCAGCCGTCCGCCTTTCGAAAGGCCAGATAGTTGACGCCTTTGGAAATTTTCGCCCAATGGCCGCCTGACCAGCGCTTGATGTCGTGTTCCGCTGCCGGGCGACGTGGTGCGGTGTCTCGTACGACGGCCGCGAAATTGTTGTAGTCGCAGTCAAATGTTTCCCAGTCAGATCGCGTTTCGTAGATTTGCAGGTGGTCGTTACCGGTAAAGGTGAAGCAGTTGTTGACGAATGTGCTGTCGCGCGAGGAAAAAATGATTCGACAGCCGCGATGCAGCATGCTGGATGCTGTGTTGTTTTCAATATGAAAGCGCGGCGAGTCGAGGATGACAAGTCCGCCGTTCAGGTAGAAGAACAGACATCCACGTACGGTCAGGTTGGGGCTTCGCCGAGCATAGAAGCCGAAGCCGGTGCGGCGACCCTTGACCAGATGCTGATTCCAGATTCGCAGGTTCTCCATCGTCACGTGTTCGCTGTGTGTGACCTGCACGCCGGTGCCGTCAAACCAACGGATTTCGAGCCCACGAAGGGTGATCCATGGCGTCTTGTACATCTGAATGGCGCGCGGGTGGCGCTTGCCCACGTCCAGCGTTGCTTTGCCGACGTGCTCGGCTTCGATCACGATCGGTGCACCTTTTGCGCCGCCGTGTGTGATGACGGTTGGTTCTGTGTACAGCCCATCGCGCAATACGATCCGATCGCCCGGCAGCGCGCGATCCACTGCGAACTGAAGTGTTTTCCACGGGCCGGCCGTACCCTCGACGTCGTTGCCGTCTGGCGAAAGCACAATCGTGCGTGGCTCACCGTTGAGCGTGACCGTGGCGTTCTTGGTGTAGCCGACATGCCCAACACCGTTGTCCAGGGCGATACGAAAATGGTAGGTCTTGCCCGGTTCAACATCGGGCGCCTTGACCACCAGATGATGGTTCTGCCTCGGCCCGGTGCGCTTTTGGGTCCACTCACCGCCGTCATTTGCTCGCCATCGCTGAAACGTGTCGGCAGGCCGCGTTGCTGTTTGACCGTAGTCGGTCGAGTATCCCCATTCCAATGTTGCCGTACATGGGATGTTGGTGCGGAATGCCATGATGAAACCATACTTCGTGACGTACACGGTCGGCCTGCCCACCAGCTTCGGCGCTTCAGTTACTTTGAACGCGCGCAACGTTGCCGGCTTCGACCAGTTCCCTGCTTCGTCGCTGATCATCACGACAATGGTTGTATCGACCGAGTCGCTCGGCAGTTCGATATCTATTTTCGGCTGGAGCGGTTTGGGTTGTGACCAATCTCCGTTGCCGATGCGCAGTTTCATCTGTGAGGGGCTGGTTGCGTTGTCGGATGCGGCAATCAACACACGCACTTTCGAATCGGGCGCCAGCCACTGATTGCCATCTTCAACTTCAAATGTGGTTTCGCGCCGTTCGCGTTCGCCTCCGCCCGGTTGCCAGTGATCACGCTCCCAGTAATGTTCAACCGTGCGGCCGAGAATCGTTGCGGGCCTGTCGAGCGTTAACGCAAGCGTTGGTGCCTGCGTGTCGCGAAACGTTTTGTTCACGCCGCCGAATTTGCCAAGGTGTGACCCGTCCGCGCGCAGAGCGGGACTGTCCGGCAACAGGCGAAAATCATCCAGCACCGGCGCGGCGAACCGCGGGTCGGCCATAATCACGCCCTGAACAGAGCCGAGCGCCTGCGGGAACGCGAAACATTCGGCGATGTTTTCCGTGCGTGTCACGTTCCACAGCAGGTTGTCCCGGAAGACACAATGCCGGGCATATTCCGAGCCGCCGACGTAATAGGCCTGATGATGGTCGGACACGATGTTGTTGCGTATCACACATCCGGCGAGCCAATGGGTGTACAGCGTGATGCCGGTGCTCTCTCCGCCACCACCGCCATAGCAGGTGTTGCCTTCAACGGTGATGACATCTGTCGTCCCTTTGCAAAAGATGCCGGTGCGGAAACCAACGGTGAGATTGTTTCGGATCACGCCCAACTTAGCCGGTCGGTAGAGCTGGATGCCGGCGCTGGAGTCCTGCGAGACGGCATGCGACTCAAATGCATCCCAGGCTCGTGAAAATCGGCAGCCTTCGACAGTTGTGTGTCCGCCTTCACTGTAGATGCCAGAACCCAAGTCGCTGCCAGTACAGTTGCGAATGGCCGCTTTCGGGCAGGATGCGCTGACATAAAACGCCATGCGCTCGGTGTTCCACGCATGGCAGTCTTCGATGACGATATTTGCACCAATAATGCGGACACCACCGCCGTGAAATTCGATTCCTCGAACGGTGGTGTTGTCGCGCGAAATGGTGAATCGGCCGTCCGAAATATCAAACCCGATGTCGTGCGTGCCCGGTGGCTGATTGTCAGAGGTATGAAAGTAGAGGAAGCCATCGCTTTCGAACCGATACGTCGCGGTAAATGCGGCCACGGCACGGACATCTGCCACGTCACGGTAGCGTATGCGCGTGTCACTTTCCCACATCGAGCGCCGGCTCTGGTAGCTGCTGAACGTCTTGGGAGTTGGCACGCGATACACACCCGGCATGCCTTGCACGGCCTCGGCGCCGTCTACCTGGTGGCCCTGATCGAAGACAACACGTTCGTATTCGCCGTTGGCTCGCTTCGCAGCGGTGATCAGCAGCGGCGGCGCGTCCTTGTGTTCTGCTAATACAACGTGCTGATGGTACACGCCTTCATGCAGAATGATTTCCTGTGCATTCTGTTTGACTGCTTGCGCAATAGTAGCCAGTGGTTTCTCGGCCGTGCCTGGGTTGGCATCATCACCTTGAGGCGAAATGTGAATTGCCGCGTCCGTCCACGTCGACGTAAGCAGTACAGCGAGAATACAAAGAATCGTTCGCATGAGAATCTCCTTGCGATTGTGAGTTGTTTGTATGAATCTCAGACCCGGCACTCGATCTCCTGACCCCTTATCAGCATGAAGCGAAAGTCGTTTCCCAGATTGCCGACCTGCGTTACTTTTCGCTGGCTTTCTTCCTCGATACCCAGATACAGCGTGTCGGCACGCATGTAATGAAACGCGATGGCCCGGCGTGATTTGTCCGATTGATTGGAATCGCTGCCGTGAAAATTCAACCCATGATGAAAGACAGCACACCCCGGCTCGATCGGCGCGTAAATCGGATCAGCCAAGATCGGGTGTTTCAGGAACGATGCTCGTCGCTGTACCGGGATCGAACCGTAGATGTGACTCTTCGGGATAAACTGCATGCACCCGTTTTCCGGCGTCGCCCGGTCCAGCGCGATCCAACAGGTAATGACATTGTCCAGCGGCGCGAAGAAGTTGTAGCCGGTCGCGTCCTGATGCCAGCGATAGGGATTAAACGCCTTACCGTCGCGAGCCGGATTTTTGCAGAAGTATTCATCCGTGTAGAGCTTGATGTTTGGGCCGAGGATCGATTCGACCTTGTCAACAATGCGCGGGTCCCTGGCCAGTTTCTCAAATGCGGGGACGACGTAGCTCATCGACTGGAGCTTTCGGATTGGGTTTTCTTCCGTCGGTTGTTCGTCCTCGGTCGACTTGAAGTTCTCAAGTTGAACCAGGAAAGGCGGCACCTTTGTCTCTCCGCTGCATATCCTGTCCACTTCGTTTAAGAGGTCCTGGATTTCCTCCTCGCTTAACAGTCGCTCATCCGGAAAAATAAAACCTTCTTCATGGTATTGCTGAACAAGCTCGTCGCTGAGCCCCATGGGTTCGACCTGCGTTGACATTTCATAATCCTCTTAATTCGAATGCATAAACGGTTGCACGGTTCATGGTCAGACGTACAGCCAGCCGGCGGCCCGGCGGCGGCGCGGTATTCAAAGGCACGATGTGTTCCAGTTCGTCGCTATTTAAAACGGCGGCATCCGGTGCGAGCTCGACCGAATCCTGCGGTCGATCAAACTCGCCTCGATGCATCCAGTCGACCTTGATCTGTCCGTCGGTATGAGCGACGTAGTTCAACGTCAGCGCGCAAGGACCATCCGGTATACCCAGATCCAATTCCAATACACCTTGTGGCTCCGCCTGGCAGCCGAACAGTCGCCACTTCGGCCAATACGCATAGCCAACCTGATCGCCGAAGTGACTCGTGTACGGTGAATTGTCCTGATCCGCCGTGCCTACACCGTGCCGATGGTTGCGCCCGGTCAGATACAAGCGTTGTTCGTCACCAACGGTAATCGTGTTGGAACAGCAGAACATGGTTTGTGTTGCCCAATCGGCAGCGCCGTGGGTGATAAAGTCGGGCCTGCCCGCAGGAAAGTCCCACGCAAATCCGTCGTCATGTTGATAGGCCAAGGTGATGTCGATGTTGCCCAGTGCGCCGTACGCGCTGCCGCGCGGGTGTGGCCGAAGCGGCATGCGTGAACGGTGGGTCTCTGCGAATGCAACTGTCGCACGCCCGGCAGGCATCAGGCCGAAGTTGTTGTAGTCGCCAAACTGCGCGCCGCGCGCCTGGGCCGCAATGTCCGTAAATTCATCCGGTACGATCGCCAGCCACGGCTCAGCCCAGCCGTTAGCGTCGCGCTTGGTTTCCCACCAGATGCGCTTCATGAGGCCGCCACGGAAACCGAGACGCTTTAATAATGTTTGTACCTGGCCGCGCCCGGGATGATAGATCGTCGTGATGTCGTCCCCGCCGCGCCAGCGCCCGTGGGGTTCACAATCCAGATGCCAGTGCAGGCCGTCATTGGAATAAGCGGTGTAGTAGCCGCGATAGTTGGGCTTCGCTTCGCGATGATGGCCCTTGTAACGTTTTTCGATATGACCCGTGGCTAGATAACGATGCTCTGGTGGCGCGTCGGGATCGATAATCACACTCGGCGAACCAAAGCACAGATCGCAGAGATTGTTATCCAATCCACCGCAATCGACCATGCGCAGCTTGGGTTTGCGCCAGGTGATGCCGTCATCCGATTCCACGTAGCCGACAAGTGTCGAATCGAACTGGTCGCCATAGGCGTTATTCGCGTTAGCGCAGTACCAGGCGCGAAACATACCCTGGTCGTGAATGACTGAGCCATACATCTGAATACCGCGCCGATCGACGAAACTGTCGCCGACGAGAACGGGCTGCTCCGTCACACTCGGCGTGGCCTGAAAGAAAACAAGGTTGCCCTTGGCGCAGAGAATATTCGGGCTTGATTCGAAGAGCAGTTGCATGATTAACGAAACCGCCATGCCGGTATCGCCGGGCGGTCGCTTTCCACTTCATGGATGTAAAAGCCGGACTCGACGCGCACGTCGCGTGTGAAGCCGCGCACTTCGCTTTCGGACATGACGCGATGTGTCAGCAGGTGACGCCACTTTCCGTCCGCCAGTCGTACGGTGGCGCCGGTTGGATGATCGAGCCACCAGTTGAGCATGTCGTCGTAACGTGGTAGGACATCGCTATCAAAAAGAACCACCGGTTCCTCCATTGATTCGCCATCATCCGACAGTGCCCAGAGCATCAGTTTGCTGCGCGAATAGGGTACGTCTTTGCCGTTGTACGGGCTCGACGCGATGTAAGTCGTACCATCACCTGCCGTGTTAATGGTCGTGGTTGTCTGTTCGTGCATGTGCCCACGATCGAGTGTTTGCGTCCATGACGCGCCGTTATCGCTGCTGCGCCAGACACGGAAGCTGTGCTTGTGAGGCGACTGAGCCGCGTTGCGAACCGTGAAGTAGAGCGATCCATCGGCGCCGCGCGTCGCGGTTGGCTCCAGGCTATTGTTCCAGGTATTTGTTTCTTCGGAACTGATTGAAGCGTAACTGTGCGGGCGCCACGCATCATCCGACCGGCGCCAGCGGATCACCCCAGCGTTCATCGTCATGTGTTCGCGCGCACCCAGCAACAGATCATCGCCATCGGATGTCGCGGTCGTCAATGACATGTAGCCATCGAACACATGTGGCGGTAACAAATCCTCTGGCTGAAAACGTTTTGAAGAGACGATGGCGTGACGCTTGCCGTCAAACGTATGCTGTTGCACCTCAAGATGCTGATACGGCGGCCAGTCTCGTTTCTGCTTCTTTGCCCGAACCTGTGCCTGCCAGTCGTCCAGCTTCGCCGGATCATTCAGCACATCCTGCGGCACGGCTTCATGAGCAATAGCATGCACGACAACAAAGCCTGTGCCTGCGTGGGGATGCGGCGACCCATCCTCACGCAGCGCCCCGCGAGGTACAAAGCCCGTCGCTACCGGATAGTTCACGAGCGCCATCTCGCGCTCCTGTCCATCCCTGCAGCACAGTACTTCTTGTGTTGTGCGCGAGATGCGAATGGCGTTTTCTGCGGACAGGCCACCAAGCGAATCAAAGATGATCAGATCGTTCCCGTCCTCGAGATCGACAATCCCGTCGCCGTTGTACTTACGGTTAACAAATACCGCCGCATACCGTTCGCCGATCTGCAGCGGCATCCCGAGGCCATACACCACCGGCTCGCCATTCGCATCGGGAGGGGTATGCAGTACATAGTGTTTGGGATTGATTCGCAGTGCCATGGCTTTACTCATAGAACCACGAAATCGGCAGACGCTGGTACTTCAAGCTGAGCATGGCACCCAGATGTACGGCATCGGCTGGATTTTCTCTATGTTCTGACTGGTAATACGTGATGTGGGCGTGGCCGTTGTGTATTGCCATGGAGGGATAGGCGTGTATGTGCTTCTTCGGCCACTCGCGCATCGGCTCAATGTCCTTGATGTGTTTCCAGGTTTCGCCGTCGTCGTCACTGATTCCGCAGTTCAACGGCGTGCGAATCTGGTTGTTGTTCCAGACGATCAGCAAGTCGCCGTTGTCAGGAATACGGCGGATCATGCAAGGCGTGTTGCGCGCGTTGGGGCCCCAAGTGGTGTGCAGTTTCCATGAATGGCCGTCGTCATCGCTGATCGCAACATGGAAACGCATGCCACGATTACGCAGCCACATCTTCAGCCGACCGTCCTTCATCTCCACCACGATCGGTTCGGCGTAGCCGCTCACGTCATCGTGGGGCGGAAATGGCGTGCCCATCTGCCACGTTTCGCCATCGTCGTCGGAATACCAGCAGAACGCGCCGGCGCCGGTCGACATCGGCAGCAATATGCGCCCGGTGCTCGAGCGGAACAGACGGTCGTGGCAGGAACACCAGTACTCGTTGCCTTGCACGATCTCCTTCGGCTCCGACCAGGTCTTCCCCTCGTCGTCAGAATACTTGACCATTGGGAACAGCAGCCCCGTGTAGTCGCCGCGCGGCAGGTCGGAGGCGTAGTTTTCACCTTGTGCATCCTTACGCATGAATTCCAACAGAATGCGCCCCGATGGTAGGCGAAGCAGTGAAGGCGTCATGCAGTTGATGCGGCCGATATTAGCCTGCACTTCAAACGGCTCGTCCCAAGTATCACCTTCATCGTACGACCAGCGCGCCACGACGCGCGCCGGGCCGTCGTCCTTGGCATCACGATCATAAAAGTGCGAGTAACTCAGCAGCAGTCGACCGTCATCGAACGGTAGAATCGTGCCCGCTTGGTGGCGTGTTTCCTGTTCGGTCGCCTCGGCAACGACGATGTTGATTTCCTCTTTTTCCGCAATCATGCTTCAGTCCTTCAGGGCGTAGATACGGTTGGCAGCCGGCATCAGTACCGGCTTGTGGTAGCCATTGACCTTCGCGCGGACGTCGCCCTGTTCGTCCAGCAGAGGCTTGGAGTCAAAAAGCATGAAGCTGGCCAGGTCGGCCGTGTTGTAAGCGACATGTGCCAGCTGGATACGCTCATAGTGATGTTCGCAGTCACGATCCAAGTGCGCGAATGGAATCGGCCCGGTATCGACCTGGTAGATGCCTTCACGGTCGCCGGGGTCGATCATTTCAAATCGACTGTTCTTCAGCGACTCGTAACCTTCGGCCCAGAGCGTGTTCATCGTTTTGATTGGGTATTCAATGATCGCGCGCAGGTTGCGTTCTTCATTATGAATTTCAGTCTGGCCGACGAGTATGCGCCCGTCGCGCGTGGCGTGGATAATCGCGGCGTCGGTGGTCAGTTCCTCTGCGTCACGCTCAATCAGGCACCGCGTGACCGGGCCCCAGATGCCGTCGGTGTCGTAAACCATCGCCTGTTCGCGCCCGGCAGGTTTGGTATCCGCATCAATGAAGTGGCGGTAGAACCACGTCTTGGTTGGTCCCCAACAGCGCGAACCATACCAGGTGCGCTCGGGAAAGATCTGTCCGGCGCCGAAGGTGTACTCGGTCACGCACAGGTCCGTGCGATAGTAATCCTCTTGCGCGCTGTTCGCGTCGTCAATGATGCGAACGCGCGAGTCAATCCACTGGCGCGGCGTGTTCCCTGCGCCGTCTTTGCCGGGAATGATGAAACTGCGACCATAATCCAACGGTTGCATCAGTGTTGCTCCAAAGAAACGTTACTTGTCACAATGTCCGGCACATGCGGTGGCGTGGCGACTGCATCAAACGATGGTGAGATATACGGCGGCACCCCCTTCATCGAAACGATGCTGAACAGTTGTCCGGTGATGCCCCATGCCTTGCCGCGATGTGCCGGTGGCACAGTGATTGTGATCACCTGCGGCCTGGTTGCCAGTCCACAACTGATTGACGCGACGGGCTTACAATCCGGATTGAGGATTGCCCCCGAAGCCAGTCGAAGCTTCGACTTGAAACGGGTCTTTGTGTACGTCGGAAGGAACGACATTTCGAACTGTTCACAGTCCGGCGGCACGTAGAAATACTGGAAACCCCCGATCTCGATCGTCGACTCCGTGCCGACCTTCAACCACACTTTCCCCGAAGGCGGCAGGATCGGTACGGGGGTATAGAAAGGCCCCGCGTGTACCACTTTGTAAAAGCCTTTTGGGTCGTTGCTGGTGAGCGTGACAGCTTCGGAGCACAGTGCGTAGACGTCTTCCGGTGACCGGCAGGGCCGGGTTTCGAGGATGACCTGGTCACGTTCGACGTCGTAGGTCTTGCCATTGATGGTGACCTTGTCGCCCTCTCGCGGATAGTTGTATCGAGCCGGCCAGATTTTTTTAACGGCGACGGCGCCCTCGCGCGATACCACGCGGATGACGCGGTCAAAATGCTCCAGTTGGACGTGTTTGATCAGGCCGCCATCTGGTGCAAACAGTTCAACGTTCGTGGCCGGCCGGGCAGACATGCTCTGCACACCGAGCCATAATTTCTTAGGCGAGCCATCGTGATAGATGTAGCTGGTGATGCGGAACGTATCGTCCTGAGGCCACGGGAATGTCCCATGGAAATAGTCGTCAATCAGCTTTTTATAGATGGTGTAGGGGACGCGGATGCCCCAGTTGGTCCAGTAGGGCCAATGTTTCACGGGCTGGAAGTCGCTCAACTGAAGCGTTGCTGACTCGGCGGCCTTGAGGCTGGGCATGGCGCTGGTCAACTCATCGGCCCATGGTTTCATGTTGCGTCCGATCATGCCGTCAAACTGCGCACTGCCAACGATGGTTGTCACTTCATGTTGAAGAAGCGATTGCGCTACGCGCGTCGCGTAGTCTTTCTTACCCGTGATGTAGTAGCCGTAGGCCCACAGGTTCAGGCGTGCGCTACCGTAGTCTTCCAACCAGCCGATCAGGTAATCCTTGATCGCCGGATCGTGCGTCAGGTCCCAGTAGCGTGTGATCCATGGTGTCCAATCGAGCTTCTGGTCGTGGTTGCCCGGCGGGATTTTCAGGATTCGATTGAGATGCCATACCAAGCGCTCGCCAACCGTTGGGTCCCATGTGGCTTTATAAAGCTCGATGAGCGTGTCAGCCTGACCAGCCGCGCCACGCCCGATGCTCTTTGTGCCCGTTTTCTGAATGTACCGGCCGTGCGCCATAGCCACGTCCCACGCGCGGCGGTTGCCGGTCAGGTAGTAGTCGTAGAGCATGAAGTCGATGCATGCGTTGTACGCGTTGCGATCGCCGGCGTGCCAATGCACCACGCCCTTGTAGTCGCACAGGCCGCCGACTGCCTTACGGCGATGGTATACCGGCTGGTGCTCACGCGACTCGAATAGTTCATTGGTCCAGTGGCAGATATCCACGTCCATGATGTGGCGGCTCTCTCGTCGCGCATGCAAACCGACTTCGTGATCGCCGGCGCGCCAGTACTGCCACCATGCGACGCGCGGGTAGTTGTAATGCGTGGCGGCCCACAACCGACGGTACTGTGGCCAGACTGTCTCGCCTTCGATACGCAGATAGGTATGCAGATCACCATAGTTCCACATGCCGAAGCTGCCGGACAGATCGGCCGATCGGCGGACGAACCGAACGCTTGCGTTGTAGCGATGTTCGAGCAATGGACGTTTACCCGGCTCCGCAGCGGGAATCGGGCCGAATATTCTGGTCGACGCAGTGTATTGCGGATCAGCCAGGGCGTGCGGATCAACATTAAACGCCGCCATGCGCGCTGACATATGTTTGGGTTCAAACGAAATCAGCAGGTCGTGCGTTTTGGCAACGCCGATGGCGTTGGCTTTGTACATGCTCTCGATGTAGCCGCCGCCGTGCAGTTGAGGGAATGATTTTGAGTCAGCAAGCACTTCGGGGATGCGAAAGTCCAGTTCGTCGCCGCTGTGTACGAACGGCAGTCGCCAGGCGTTTTTGTCGTTGAGCGTCTGCGTTGTCTGTTTGCGCGGGAGACCGTGGTCTGGCCAGAGGTGAACGCGCATCTGCCCTGCTGCGGTGTCGGCTTCCAGTTCCTTTGGGAAATTCTGCCAGAAGTCGCGTATGCCCACGGCGATGTTTCCAGCAGTAATCCAGCCTTCTGGTTTTTCACCTTCGGCGATGACATTTGAGCCGTCACTGGTAACGCGATGAACCGTAAATCTGTCCCATGATTCTTGTAACAGGTAGGTATGTCCGTCGTGTTCGCCTTTGACACCGCCGTAGCTCGCAGATGTGCTGTTGCTGATCGGTAAGGCAATACCGATGTCACGATATGTCGTGGTGTCCGAATCTTCCGTCAGGATGAATGTGTGTTGGACGCGCACGTCGGGTTGGTCAGCCGCAACGTAGATGCGCGTGACGAAACGGCAGAAACCTCCTTCCGGTCGCGGCCCTGGTTCTTTTGGCGGTGTCGTGATTCGTACTTTTGGATTCACGAACCAACCTTCGGCGCGGATGACGGCTGCGACCGATCCGGACATTTCCACTTTCACATTTGCTGTCGCGTCGTGGCGTGCCAGAAATGTGCGGCCCTGCCCGTCGACGATGTAGGCGCCGGTTGCTTGTCCCGGCGCAACGACCGCCTTGCCACCGAGTTTGACGGATTCAAACAGATTGAAACCGCCGGTTTTGTTGACGACGAGATTCAGCCGGCCGTTGTTGATCGTGATGTGGTGATCTGTTTCGTTAACCGTGAGTTTGCTACGTGTAAGCTTGCCTTTAACCAGACGATATTCCGTTTGCTCACCGGCGCTGACGCGATCGACAAAGTCAACCCCCAGCCATTTGACAGCGCTGCCGAACTCACTGTCAGCTGGTCCCCATGTGGCAAGCACTTCGGTCTGAACCGGAATCTCCCGATCACCTTGCAGCAGGCGCAACGGCTCGCCGGCCTTAAGCGCACCAAACGCGAACGGCACTCCGGTCCGGAAATGCCACGTACTCAGGTCTCTCGTCGGCGCGGCTGTCAGTTTCAACTTAACGCCCTGTTCAGGCATGGCCTTCGGCTGCGTATTGCGCAATACTCCGATGGCGGCCTGTCTGACTTCCTGCAGTTGCGGATCGTCCGCGCCTGCCGCAATCGATGCAAGCAACATCACCGCGATCAAACTCGTCGCGTACGTTCTCATTGCATCTCCTCAAGCTCGAATGCGTAGACGCTGGCGCGTTCCATCAACAGGCGCGCCACGACGCGTTGATCCGCTACGGGTTGAATGACCGCGCCATCCTTCCACGTAACCACGGAAGCAAGTCCGTCGCCGGTTAATGTCGAAACGTCGTCTGCCACCCTTCCTTCGATATCAACACCATCCTGAAGGCGCTGATATTCACCCAGTGTGTGCAGGCCCACGCGGATGTGGCCGCCCCTTTGTGCTTCGTAGTTGAGCTTCAGCCTGACCGGCTTTTTCAGCACGCCCAGTTCGATATCCAACTCGCCAACATCGTCAGCGCGGTAGCCGAACAGACGCCACTTCGGCCAACTCAGGTACCCGATCTTGTCCAGGTCCGGGCGTTCGCCACGAGGGATGATGCCGTGGCTTTCACTTGTGCCGGAGATGTACAGGCGCTGTTCGTCGCCGAACGCGCAGACGTTCGATGCGCAAAAAACCATGCCGCCTGCCCACGGGATGTCTTCGCTGGCCATGAAGTCGGGACGCCCGGGCATATGTACCCAGCAGGCACCTTCGTCTTCCTGCCATGCCAACGTCATATCAAGGACGCCATACACGCCTTGGCTGCGCCCGCACGCGTGGTCACGATACGGCAGCCGATTGCGATGTGTCTGGATGAATCCGACGCTGCTGCGCTTGGCCGGCAGCAGTCCGAGTCCGTTGTAGTCACCACTGACATAACCGCGTGCACGCGCGGCAACATCGTCGAACTCATCCGGAATCAGTGACATGCGCAATGGCGACCACTGATCGCCTTCGCGCTTACACTCCCAATAGTTACGACGCATGATGCCAAGGCGCGGGCACGTGTGTTTGGCCAGCACCTGAATATGGTTGCGAGCCGGGTGCCACGCGCTCCAGATATTGTCCGCCCAATGTCCCTGCCAGATCGGGTCGGGGCTTTCCAGTTTCCAGCGAAGCCCGTCATCGGAATGAGCGCAGTAGTAGCCCCCGCCAATGGGTGGGCGCGCGTCGCGATGGCAGAACTCGGTTTGATAGCGTGCGTCGATACAGCCGGTGGCGAAGTATCGCCTTGACTCTGGTGCGCCGGGCAGGATGCTGATCGATGGCTGGTGTATCCCCAGGTCACACAGGTTGTTCGCTTTTGAGCCGTTGTGTTCAACAAGGTTCAGTGCCGGCTTGCGCCACGTGATGCCGTCATCCGATTCCACGTAGCCCACGCCCGGTGAATCGTGCCGCGACCATTCGGGTGCTGTGGCCTGATACCACATGCGATACACGCCCTGATCGTGATGGACAGAACCATATATATGAGCGCCGAGGCTGTCTGCTGCGGTGTCACCAATCAGTACCGGTTCAGGAGATACCGTTGGGCGACGCACAAAAAAGTGCATGTTTCCTGCAACGCGCAGGACATCGAGTCTGGTTTCGAATAGCAGTTGCAAAACAACCCACTCCGGGGGCGGAATATCAATATAACAGATATTGTTATAATTTCAAGCTTTTGGCAACGCTCTTGCGATTCTGACTCAGATGAGCGTAGTTATCCCTTTTTATAGATTAAAAACGTGATTTTTGTATTGGGGAACGGCGGGTCACCATACCTGAATTCTTTGAAAACGGCGATATCAAACGGAAAAACCCTTGCCTCTGATCCAAAATCTGTTATATAAATATATCACATGGCCAGATAGACCATTCTTTCGCTGAGTACCGAATGACAACAGTCACCTCCAACCGAATGCCGGTCTACAAGAACATTAAGGCCGAGCTGTTGCGCCGTATTGGGCGAACATGGCAGCCCGGCGATCGCCTGCCTTCTATCCGGGAACTGTCCAACGAACTCGGTTGTGGCTACGTCAATACCCATCGAGCAGTTAAGGAACTGACCCAAGACGGTTTTCTTTCGGCGCGCGATCGTGTCGGCGTGTTTGTGCCGACTGACCTGGATGTTCGAAAGCCCGATCAGGCCCGTGCCGAACTGGACACCCGCAAGACCCCGGCACATGTCGCGCGCCCGCTGGCCGGCCTGCGCGTGGCCACGATTGCAGTCGACTTCGAGCCGGACCTCTTCATCCGGCGCATGATCGAATCATTCGAACACAACATGCGGCAACATGGCTGCATTCTTGAGCGCATGTGTTTTGACAAACAGAAGGTGTTTGCAACGCATAACATCCAGGCAGAAGCCATTGCCGTGATTCATCCCGGCGGACCAGTTCACTTCAGTGACAAGCAAATTGGGGTGGTGGCCAGCACGGATCTCGCTGAGCGGTTTGGGATCTACCCGCCGCGCCGGAATGACTTTGTTACAGTGGCTCACCATCATGGCGGCATATTGGCCGGGCAGTACATGCGTGAGGCCGGCATCGAAGACGTCTGCTACATCGGTCGACGCAGCAGGCGCTCTAATACAGATTGCTGGGACCCCATTTCATCCATTCGGCTGGCCGGCTTTGAGCAGGGATTCGGCAAAGTGATTCCAGAGGATCGGGGCTTGGCGGTGCCTTGGTACGGCCCAAGCGAGGGCGCCCGCGTTGTGAAGAAGTTCCTGGAAATGCAGCCGCGCCCGCAAGGCGTGTTTACTACGACCGACGATCTGGCGCTGGGCTTTATCCACGGCGCACAGGCTCATGGGTTGGAGCCGGGGCGCGATTACCAGATTATCGGCTTCGACGGCCAGCAGGCCGGCCGCGAACTGCGCGATGGGCCGCTGACCACGATCGACATTCCATCCGCTGAAATGGGGCGCGTCGCGGCAGAGATGCTGACCGATCGCATGCTCAACCCAGACCAGCCCGTCAGAATCCTGCAAATCGGTGGTGAACTCTACGAAGGTCGAACCGTTCGGCCTCAATCTCATACCCGTGAAGAACGATAGGAATAAGTAGTACCGGGCCCTTTTGAAAGGTCGGTCTCATGCGATATCAGAAGACGACAAGCAACACGGCATTTACCCTGATTGAGCTGCTTGTGGTGATCTCGATCATTTCGCTGCTCATCGCGGTTCTGCTGCCGGCACTGAGTAAGGCGCGCGATTCAGCTGAAAACATCCGCTGCCTCAGTAGCATGAAACAGATCGGCGCGCTCTACGCGATGTATATGACCGATCACCGTGAATTGTTCCCGGGCCCTAAGTCCGATGGCAATAGGAATCTCTTCGGATCGTTTAAGAACGCCGGCTATTACTCGTACAGCGCCTCAGCTCCCGGCAATCCCGGGGGGTCGAATCCACCGGAAGCCGGGTTTCTTAACTGGTGTCCTTCCACGCGACCGGAGATGTACAGCGATCCGAATAACGCAAACTTCAGCACCGTCGGCAATCCGTGGGGCATCTCCGGCTTGACGAAGTTTGACGCCAACTACACCAGCTACGCTGCCAATAGTGATCTGAAACCCTGGATCGCCGGCGGCGGTTCCGTCTCGAATCGCTCACTTTTCTACAACGGTACTCAGGGTTATGGCGGTTACGGCCGATTCGATGATGCGTTCAAGGCGTCCCCTTCGCTGTGTGTGATGTTGGGTGATGGAACGACCTACCACGCCGGACTCTCCGATGCGAACAATAGCGGCAGGGAATATTCGCCGTTCTATAACTACGCCACACGCCACAACGGTGGGCACTACGGCGATCCAAACGGCAGCGCCAATTTCCTATTCGCCGACGGTCATGCCCAGTCCGTCGGTGCTGAAACCATCAATCCGGATTGGAAGCAGTATCTGGATATGCAGGCCAGTGGTCCGTTCCAGTTCAGATTGTTCCCCACTAATAGTGCGTCCAACATCGTGTGGCTCTTCGGCGGCCACGATGCCTGGGCCTGGTATTTCAATTAATCGCATGCAGGTCTGGAACGCATCTATACGGACTTTGGTCGATATTCACACCGGTTTAATCAGAGCACAACAGCTGACTTGTTGCAGCCGGACCGTGACACGGTCCAGGTAGATTTGTTACCGTGCAATATGACGACTCTTGCGCCCAATGGTCAACAGATATGTCTACGATCTACATCGCCCGGGTGCGGCTCACAGTTCCCTGATGGCTGCGCGAAATGAAGTGCTGCTTCTCTACTGAATATGCAATTGATGAAGTCAATCCCGTGAATCACTATCCTGCTCGCGGATATCCACGAACAGCAGGGAACAGCAACGATGCCTGAACAGCGACCCAATGTCCTGCTGATCTGCACGGACCATTGGCCGGGGCTGATCGCCGGGCCAGCTGGTGATCAGTCAGTCATGACACCGACGCTTGACCAACTCGCGCAGTGTGGCTCGTGGTTTTCCAACGCGTATTCCGTGTGCCCCTCATGCATTCCCGCGCGGCGCACGTTGATGACCAGCCTGACACCGCAACAGAAACGCGAGGCGGTCGCGAAACTGATCGAACAGTTCGGTTTGGCTGATTGTGTAACTGCCCCGAGCTCGGCGGAACCGCACACGACGTAATCGCCGGCCGTTGATACGCGTTGGCATACTTACTTTAGTAAGGAAAGTACCCCCAAGGGGAGTCGAACCCCTGTTTCCAGGATGAGAACCTGGCGTCCTGGGCCACTAGACGATGGGGGCAAGTGGCGAATCAGTCATTATTGTTATCGTTTTATGAAGGTCAAACTTGAAAATTGTGATTCGGGTTCAGGGTATCGGGTTTCGCAGACAATAAAAAAGACGCAGCAGGTATTTAATATCTGCTGCGTCTTTTGATTTTACGTGGCGCGATCAGAACTGTTTTCCGATTCGCGTTCATTCGCGGCTCAACTTTCCTCCGCCGGCGGCTCCGGTTTGGGCTGTGGCTTTGGCGCCGGCTTGCTCGGCCGATCGGTGTCGGCCGGGTTTACCTTGCCCAGCACTTCCGGCAGATCGATGCCGGCCTGCTTGGCCAGTTCGTGCATCGGGGGCAATGAGCCGATCAGACCCTTAAGAAAGTTAGACGTTGAGCCACTCGCGCTGTCGCCGGCTTGAGTCCCGGAGTCCCACACGGTGATCTTGTCGATCTTAAGGTTCTGAATCGCCTTGACCTGTTCGGCGACCAGTTCCGGCATCTTCTCGATCATCAACAGTGCCGGCGCAAGGTCCTTGCGTTCGCCACAGATGCGAATGAGGTTTTCATAGCCGTCGGCCTTGGCCTGCAACACCTTTCGCATGCCTTCGGCTTCCGCTTCATAGCGAGCCAGTTCGCCATCGGCGCGGCCCTTGGCGATTCGGCGCAGGCGCTCGGCTTCGGCTTCCGCGTCGATTTCGATCTTCTGCCGCTCGATCATCTGCTGGACAATCTGTTCCTTCTCGAGCCGAGCCGACTCTTGTTCCTTTTCTGCCAGCAGAACATCACGTGCGGCGTTGGCCATCGCGACCTCACCACGACGCTTGGCATCGGCGCGGCGTTCTTCTAGTGTTGCTTCGTAATCCGCGATCTGAGCTTTGGATTGGTTCTCGCCTTCCACCGCAGTGGCTTCCAGTTCGGCGACTTTCACACGCTGATCCGCTTCCGCGTGTTTCTTGCCTTGTATGGCAATGGCGGTCTGTTCGGCCACAGCCACTTGTTTGGTTCGTTCGGCGGTGGCTTCACCAGCCACGCCTTCCGCTTCCAGTTCGGCAACTTTGATGCGTTGGTCTCGGTCTGCGCCCTTCTCGCCGATGGATGACTGAGCGGTCTGTTCCGCGACGGCAACGGTCCGTTCACGGTCGGCGGCAGCAGTGCCGATAGCACCTTCACGGTCAGCAAGGGCGGTGTCAATCTTGGCCTGGTTAATGGCTTCTGCGGCGGCTTTCTTGCCGAGCGCTTCGATGTAGCCGCTCTCGTCCGTAATATCGCGGATGTTCACGTTGATCATTTCGAGGCCGATCTTGTTCAGCTCAAAATTCACGTTCTTGTTCACCAGGTCGAGGAACTTCTCGCGGTCCTGGTTGATTTCTTCGATGCTCAGTGTCGCGATGACCAGACGCATCTGGCCGAGGATGATGTCGCGCGCCTGGCTGGCGATTTCCTGTTCACGCAGGCCAAGCAGACGCTCAGCCGCGTTGTTCATAATGTCTGGCTGTGTAGAGATGCCGATGGTGAACGTAGACGGCACATTCACGCGAATGTTCTTTTTCGACAACGCGCTGGTCAGTTCAATGTCAATGGTGATCGGCTCGAGCGACAGATACGCGTAGTCCTGCACGAGTGGGATGACGAGCACGCCGCCACCGTGCAGACACTTGGCGGTTCGTTCACCACCGATCTTGCCGTAGACGACGAGCACGCGGTTTGACGGGCATCGTCGGTATTGGCGTGCCGCCATAATCAAGGCGATCAGGCCGAATACAATGATGATCGTGACGAGTATGGCGAAGCCCGCCCCGCTCCCGCCTATTTTCTCGAGCAGTCCGATGTTGAGTAGTGATTGCATGGTATTAGTTACCCCCTTGGTTTAATGGTTGCTGACTATTGTTATTGTTCCGAGCCGGGCCAATCAGATGGCCTCGACCGTCGTCTTATGTGGCATCTACGGGTTTGACGATCAGTGTTTCATCATCGCGTGTTTCCACAATGGTTACTGCTGCGAAGGAATCGATGGCCGGCCCTTCACTCACGGCCGACATGATCTTCTTACGGCCGGAGATAGTGACTTGTACCTGACCGGCGCCTTCGCCCTTGGCCGGAATTGCGAGGTAGACCCGTCCAGTATTTCCGATCGCAGTCTTGACGTCATAGTTAATCTGCTGGTTCAGCCGCTTGGTCATATACAGCAGGCCGGAGGAGAAGAACATCATGAAGCCGCCAAAGCCGGTCGCGGCGATTCCAGAGCCGATGCCCGAAAATCCCCAATCCACGCGGCAAATCAGGCCCATCCACCCGAAACCAGTGAAGAAGGCCAGTAGCGACAGTATGGAAAACAACGTAAATGAATGCCCTGAGATATCACCGGCGTGGACATCGGCATCGATATCAATGTCCACATCAACATCCAGTTCATCCCCGCCGAAGCCTAGGAGCATTAACCCGAACTTCAGAATCAGCAGCAGCGTCGAAGCGCCAGCAATGACGAAGTAGACCACTGCGTCGAAGCCGATTTCATTGAGGTTCGCCCAGAATTCCGGCCAATCCGTGATGGCTTTGAAGAGGTTCATGCCATTACGCTAAGTCGCCACCAATCAAGCGTCAAGCAGTTTGTCATCGGTGAGAAACGGGGGGTATTTTTTCCCGCTGACGGGACTGGTAGCGAGTAGTCAGACGGTAAAAGACGCAGATAGCCCTGAAAAGGGTAATTTGATTTGGAAAGTGGAATTATCCCTATCCGTATGCCATTATATTTAAGGTGGCTTTATGAAACGTTTGTCTGCCATTTCGAAGCTGATGCTGATTGCCGCGGTGGCTATGGTGCCGCTGTGGGCCTGTTGCTGCATGGGAGGGATGTCTGATCCGCACGCGTCAGCTGTAGCAACACATGGCTGCTGCCCGACGCAGGGAGTCCCGACCGCGCCGGCATCCATGCCTTGTGAACAGGACGGCCAATGTCCTGTTAAAGCCAGTCAGTTGCTTGCTTGTGGCGATACGCAACCTGTGGCTGTCCCGAATTTGAGTGCCGCTGATAATCTGCTGTCTGCATTCCCGCTTGTTGAACTTGCGTATGAGCAAGTTCAACAGATTGATGATTCGTTTACCAGCCATGTTTCTAACTCCTTGCCCGCCTGTCGCGCCGGAACGCTGCGCGCATTGTCCTGTCTTCTGACTGTCTAGTTACCACTTAAATCACTGATAAGCCGAGTCGTTGTGTCATGCGCGATCGGTGTGGTTGTCTATTTACTTGGGCATTATTCAATCCCTGACACTTTCCATGGGGAGCAACGATGAAGATAAAGACTTACGCAACCTGCGCGGTCATTGCCGTCTGCCTGATACTGACCGCCTGCGAATCGCCATTCGCCAATCATCCCTATCGCGACTGGATCGAACGCGATCCGGAAGTCTGGCGGCTAAGTAATGGTGGACCGGCGCACGCCGGCCACACGTTGAAGGTCGATCAAGCCGACGCGCCTGGTTCAACCCTGCCGGATAACGCGACAGTGGATGACTTTGTTGCACTGGCCATGCGTCGCAGCCCAGCGATCCGCCGGGCACAGTTGAAGATTGATCGACTTCAAGCCCGTATTCCGCAGCAAACAAGTCTGGACGATCCGCAGTTCATGCTGACACCAATCGGCGAAATGGCGGAAACCGCGGAAGGTCGCGTGGCGGTGATGACCACGCTCAGCCAGAAATTCCCGTGGCCGGGCAAACTCAACACCAAGGGGCGCATTGCCATGCAACAGGTTGCGATGGCACAGCAGGAACTGGCGCAGACGCGCCTTCGCATTGCTGACGACGTGCGCCAGGCATATTGGAACTACTACTTTGCCGTACGGGGAGGAGAAGTGCTGCAACAGCAGCGCGGACTTCTGGGCCAATTCAAGGAAGTCGCGGAAGCGAAATATCGCGCCGGGTCGGTTTCGCAGCAGGACGTGATTCGCGCGTCGGTGGAGTTGAGCGATCTGGATAACGAACTTCTGACACTGCAACAGCGCCGGACATCGGCTGTTGCCATGCTCAACCGGCTGCTGGATCGTCCAACCAGGGCGACTATCGCGGCCCCGCCGAAAGTCGAGTTACGTGAGGCCTGGATGGCCTTGGATAACCTGCTTGCCCGGGCCGCGATTGATAACCCGCGCCTGGAAAGCGTGCGGCGAAAAATCGCCATGTATCGAGAGCAGTACCGCTTGGCGAAGTTAGACCGCTATCCCGACATGACCGTCAGCGTCGGCTACAACGTGGTGGAAGATGAAGGCCATGCTGCCGGTGCAACCGGACAGGATCAGTGGCAACTGGGTGTGGGGTTCAACATTCCACTCTGGCAGCAGAAGCGCGAGGCAGCCGAACGAGAAGCCCTCAGCGGCATCTTTGAGAGCATTGCTGAATTAACAGACATGAGCAACGAAGTGTCCTTCCGCGTGCAGGACGCGCTGATTCGTGTTCAGACCCAACAGCAATTGGTGACGATGTTTCGCGATGTAATCATCCCCCAGGCACAACAGGCGGTGGACGCATCACACAGCAGCTACCGCGCCGGCAAAACCGACTTTCTCACGCTGATCGACAATTGGCGCAAGCTGCTTGATTTCCAACTGCTCTATCACAAGAGCCTGTCACAGTTTGAACAGGACTTTGCGGACTTACAACGTGAAGTTGGGCAGCGTCTGCCGCGCGTTGCACGGAAAGATTCAGTTTCAAATTTAGAGGAGGCTGAAGATGTCAGATAAAACAATCACAACCGAAGATAAACAGAATAAACCACCCCGGGCAGTTAAGCCGGCCACGCTGACAATAGCAGTGGCGATATTCATAGTCGCACTGGCGCTCGGCACTGTGCTTGCCAGTCCAATTCGCAATGGCTTTTCGCGCGCGATCGGGATATTCAGCTCGGCAAAGGACTCACATGACCAATCGTCGGGTGATACGGCTGCTTCGCAGTACTACACCTGTGGCATGCATCCGTGGGTGGTCTTGCCGAAACCGGGCGATTGCCCCATCTGTCATATGAAGTTGACGCCGCTGGACCCGGACAAGTTTACGGGTGAAATCGCGATCGACCCGCTGGTCGTCCAAAACATCGGCGTGCGTACCGCTCCAGTGGAAACCGGGCCACTCGTTCGCACCATTCGGACTGTTGGCACCGTCGACTACAACGAAACACTCGTTCGCGATGTGAATATCAAGGTCACGGGTTGGATCGACAAACTTTACGTTGACTACCTGGGCGCGAAAGTTCAGATGGGTGACGTGTTGCTCGACCTCTATTCGCCCCAGTTGTACGCCGCGCAAGAGGAGTACATCATCGCCAGGCAAAACTTCCAACAGACGGACGCCGGCACGCTGCCGGAACTGGCACAAACCAACAAGGAACTGCTCGATTCAGTTCGTACGCGTCTGCTTTACTTCGACATCACTGAGCAGCAGATTGCCAAACTTGAGAAGACCGGCAAGCCATCCAAAACCATGGCCATTCGCAGCCCGCACACGGGCGTCGTGATTGAGAAGCATGCAAATGAAGGAATGAATGTCGATCTTGGTATGCGTGTATTCCGCGTTGCCGATCTTTCCAAGGTTTGGGCCATTGTCACGCTGTACGAATACCAGTTGCCGTTCGTGCAGAAGGGACAGCCGGCCGTCATGACCCTGCCGTACATCCCAGGCGAGCGTTTCGAAGGCAAAGTGGTTTTCATTTATCCATACCTGGACAAGAAAACGCGCGAGGTACAGGTGCGTCTCGAGTTCGACAATTCAAACGGACTGCTCAAGCCGGGCATGTTTGCCAACGTTGAGTTGCAGAACGAACTGGCTCGGAAGAAGACGCTTGCGCCGCGTGAAGCAATCATCGATACGGGTCAACGAAGCGTGGCATTTGTGAGCATGGGTGAAGGGCGCTTTGAGCCGCGCGATGTGCGCATGGGCGTTGAAACCGGTGATGGCAAAGTGGAAATCCTCGACGGCCTCAAGCCCGGCGAACTGGTCGTCACCAGCGGCCAGTTTCTGATCGACAGCGAGGCGAAATTGCGCGAGGCGCTTGCCAAGATGGTGCGTGGTGATCTGGCGGCTCAGCAGAAGCCGACAGCCGCACAGGCAGGTCAGAGCGAATTATCTTCGCAACCGACCGAACTGGCCACAAAGCTGGCCGAGGCGCTCAAGTCATATACCTCCATTGGCGATCGATTGGCGGGGGACTCGCTTGAAGGCATTGCCGAGCATGCGAAGGTGTTGGCCGACGTCTTGGACGCAACGGTCAAACTCACAATTCCCGACCAACCTCACTTCTGGCACAAGCATACGGAAGCCGCAACCGTTCGTGCCGGTGCGCTGGCACTGATCGATCAGAATGACATTGCCGAGGCGCGTCTGCAGTACGCTGAACTGAGTTTGGCGTTTGAGAAACTACTAATTGCAACGGGCGTGCCATCTCGTATCGGGCATGAGATGCAGATATTGCGATGCCCGATGTTCCGTAGCGGCCAGGGTGGCGGCATCTGGATTCAATCAGCTGGTGACGTGCGCAATCCCTACTTCGGCTCAATGATGTTGCGATGTTTTGATGAGCGCAAGTCCATGCCGGTTGTGCAGGAGGCTGCGCCATGATTGCCCGACTGATTTACTGGTGTATTAACAACCGTGTCATGGTACTGCTGCTTGCGGGGTTTCTGATCGCCCTGGGTGTTTTCTCGGCGGCGAACATCACGGTCGATGCCATTCCGGACCTGTCAGATGTGCAGGTGGTGATTCGCACGGAGTATCCCGGGCAGGCGCCACAAATTGTGGAAGATCAGGTGACGTATCCGTTGACTACTGCCATGCTTGCCGTGCCTCAGGCAAAGGTTGTGCGCGGCTACAGCATGTTCGGAAGCAGTTTTGTTTACATCATCTTCGAAGATGGAACGGACCTGTATTGGGCGCGCAGTCGTGTGCTCGAACAGTTGAATTTTGTTTCTGGCCAGCTGCCAAACAATGTTACACCACAGCTTGGACCGGATGCGACTGCTGTCGGGTGGATTTACCAATATGTCCTGACGACCGGCCGGTATTGCCCGGACCATCCTAACGGCTCGAAGGATCATCCACGCGTCTTTACGAACGGCGAAACAAACTGTCCGTTAACAGGCAAGCCACTGCTCGAATCGCAGCACGATCTGTCCGAATTGCGCAGCTTGCAGGACTGGTATTTACGTTACGAGTTGACGGCGGTCGAAGGTGTCAGCGAAGTCGCGCCGGTTGGCGGATTCGTCAAGCAGTATCAGATTGTCGTCGATCCGGTTCGCCTGCTGGCACTGAACATTCCACTTCACAAGGTGAAGATGGCAGTGCAGCGATCGAATGTGGATGTGGGCGGCCGACTGATCGAACAAAGCGAAACAGAATATATGGTGCGCGGGTTGGGCTTTCTCGGCTCACTGACCCCGGCGCAGCGACAAGCTGCGAAAGATGCAGGCCAAACCATCGACAGTATCAGAACAGATGCCGTTCTTGAACAATTGCGCAAGGTAGCGCTTGGCGCGAACAATGATGGCAAGCCGATTTATCTGGCGGACGTCGCGGAAGTACGTATCGGGCCGGAGATTCGCCGCGGCATCTCTGAATGGAATGGTCAGGGTGAAGTGGTCGGTGGCGTGGTGATTATGCGCTTTGGCGAAAATGCCAAGGCAACAATCGATCGCGTCAGTGCAAAGCTGGCAGAGCTGGAAAAAGGCCTGCCACCCGGCGTGGCGATTGACATCGCGTACGATCGGTCTGATCTGATCGAGCGCGCGGTCAGCACCGTCTACCGCACGCTCGTTGAAGAAATCATCGTTGTGTCGTTGGTCATCATGCTGTTCCTGCTGCACGCGCGCAGTGCGCTCGTCGCGATTGTTGTGTTGCCGCTGGGCGTACTGGCCACGCTGGCGATCATGTACGGCCTGGACATCAACGCCAACATCATGAGCCTCGGCGGGATTGCCATCTCCATCGGTGTAATGGTGGACAGTTCAATTGTGATGGTCGAGAACGCCCACAAACATCTTGAAATGTTCGCAAATCAACACGGACGTGAGCCAAACGGCTCAGAGCGTATCAAGGTCGTTGCTGAAGCGGCCGCAGAGGTCGGCCCAACGTTGTTCTTCAGCCTGCTGATCATTACGGTTAGCTTTCTCCCGATCTTTGTGCTCGGCCAGCAATCCGGGCGCATGTTCAAGCCATTGGCATTCACCAAAACGTTCGCGATGTCCGCTTCAGCGATCCTTGCGGTGACGGTGATTCCAGTCCTCATGGTGTATTTCATTCGAAGCCGTATGCTGCCCTTGGCGTGGTCGCGGCGCAAGCGGTGGCTGATCTATACTTCTGTGTTGCTTGGTCCGGCGATTTTGCTGTCATTGGTTCCGCTGGTACGACTGGATGCTTACCGCTGGTGGCTGGTTGGCGGCTGGGTTCTGCTGTCCGGAGTCATCGTGCTGCCACAGCGCATCTTTGAAGAACATCGCAACCCGGCCAGCCTGTTGTTGCAGAAGCTCTACAACCCGTTATTTGTGTTCGTGATGCAGTACCGATGGCTGACGGTACTGATCGCCGCGCTGGCGATTGCATCGGCCTGGTATCCCATGTCGCGGCTGGGTAGCGAGTTCATGCCGCCACTGGAAGAGGGGGATTTGCTGTACATGCCAACCACTGATCCGGGTGTAAGCATGACCAAGGCGCGTGAAATTCTCCAACAAACCGATCGCCTGCTGAAACAATTTCCGGAAGTGCAGAACGTGTTTGGCAAGGTTGGGCGCGCCGAAACAGCCACCGATCCCGCGCCGATCAGCATGCTCGAAACCACGATCATGCTCCATCGCGATAAGACCCGGTGGCGAAGCAAACGCATTGTCCGTTTCTACGACAGTTGGCCCGACTGGCTGGCGTATCTCCCTCGAAAGATATGGCCGAACCAAAAGCCGATCAGTGTTGAAGACATGGTTTACGGCTATGACCTGCCCGGCGGTGTGCGCGTGCCGGGCATGAACGATGCGCTGCAGATTCCTGGGTTAACCAATGCCTGGACCATGCCCATCAAGACCCGTATCGACATGCTTTCCACCGGCATTCGCACGCCAGTGGGTGTGAAAGTCATGGGGCCGGATCTTGAAATCCTGTCGAACCTGTCACAGCAGATCGCAGGTGTGCTTGAGCAGGATGACTGGACCAGCCGGTACACCGTCAGTGCGTTTGCCGAGAAAAGTGTTGGTGGCAACTACTTCGACATCCGCATTAATCGCGACAAAATCGCGCGCTATGCGCTGACAGTCGGCGATGTGCAGGACGTTATCAATACCACCATGGGCGGCATGAACGTGACCCACACGGTTGAAGGCTTGCAGCGATACCCGGTCAACATCCGTTACCCACATGAACTGCGAGACAACGTTACCGCATTGCGGCAAACGCTTGTCTCCACACCGGGTGGAGCGCAGGTGCCGCTGGGCCAACTGGCCGAAATCGAGATTCACAAAGGCCCGCCAATGGTCAAAAGTGAAAATGCGCGCCTGACCAGTTGGGTCTATGTCGATATCGCGGACATTGACGTCGGAACTTATGTGCAGTCTGCCCGCCGGGTGGTTGAGCAGCAGATCAAGCTCCCCGCAGGCTACAGCATTGTCTGGTCCGGCCAGTACGAGTACATGCAGGCGGCTCGCCAGCGGTTGATGCTTGTGGTCCCACTTGCTGCGGTGGCGATCGGGCTGCTTCTTTATATTGGCACCTATAGCTGGATTCGCGTGGCAATCGTTCTGTTGGCGGTGCCCTTCTCCCTGGTCGGGGCCGTTTGGCTGCTGTACCTGCTGGACTATCACCTTTCGTTGGCCGTATGGGTCGGTGTGATTGCCTTGGCAGGCCTGGATGCGGAAACCGGCCTGGTGATGCTGCTATATCTGGATAACAGCTACGAGCGGTTCGCTCGTGAAGGCAAGCTGAAGACCGCGACGGACCTGTGGCACGCCATCCATGATGGAGCGGTTCAGCGTATCCGTCCCAAAACCATGACCGTAGTCACCACCTTTATCGGTCTGGTGCCGCTGCTATGGGCGACCGGTGCCGGGGCCGACACTATGCGTCGTTTGGCGGCTCCGATGATCGGGGGCTTGTTCACCAGTTTTATGGCTGAGTTGCTGTTGTATCCCGTGATTTTCAGCCTGATAAAAGGAATCACCTTGAATAGGGACAGAATTTCGGACCCAGATGTAAGTAAATCGCCGTGATATGAGGTCTTCAGGCCACAGGATGCAGGTTATACCCGTTCATCACACCGGCGCGGCTTTTGCTCCATATCGCCTGCTCCATTATCATTTTGCGTCTGAAAAGGGAGGCCACGCTGCATGGATTGTCGATCTTTTCCTGGGTTGTTGTATCGCGCGCGACGTTGTGTCGGTGGCTTGCTGTGCGCCCTGCTGATGCTCTGCCTCTGCCATCAGACAGCCGCCCAGGAACGCTACATCCTCGATGGCGGCAAGTGGACCAAACAGCGGCAGATTGCGCCGGACAGTGCCGAGGGGCGCTTGCTTGCCATTCGCAAGACAATCGCAGAAGACAAATTCAAGGAAGCCGAGGAGCTCGCCGACGAGTGGATCAAGGCGTATCCCAACCATCAGTTGATGGCTGAAGCGCTGCTCGTTCGCGCGGATGCAAAAGTCGGCAGACGACATTACTACCGCGCGCTGTTTGATTATGAACTGATGGTTCGCAGCTATCCCGGCTCAGAACATTTTCATCTGGCACTGGAACGCGAATACGAAATCGCCCGTATCTTCGGCAAGGGCGTCAAACGTCGTTGGCTCCGTATGCGCATTCTGCCGGCCAGTGGTGAAGCCGAAGAGTTGTTCATTCGAATTCAGGAGCGCGCCCCGGGCAGCGAGATCGGCGAGAAGGCCAGCCTCGCACTGGGTGACTTCTATTTTGATCGATCGGAAATGACTTCGGCCGCGGAAGCATACGAGTTGTTTCTGGAGAACTATCCGGAAAGCCGAAGCCGCGAACGCGTGATGCTGCGACTGGTCGAATCCAGCCTGGCCACGTTCAAGGGCCCGGTTTACGATCCGACCGGCCTGCTTGATTCCGCGGAGCGCATTAAGCAATTCCAGAAAGAGTTCCCCGCGTCAGCCGAGAGGCTGGGTGCGGACGCGCTGCTGGTCCGTATTAATGAATCACTGGCGCGTAAGGACCTGACTATGGCGCAGTGGTATGATCGTCAGGGCCGCCGGGTCAGCGCCCTGTTCCTTTACCGCCGAATCGTGCGAGACCACAGCAGCACCGCGGCCGCGAGCGAAGCGGCTGACCGTCTGACGGAACTGGGTGAAACAATTGTCGAAGCACCGGTCGACGAACGAACGGCCGAACAGGTAACCAACTGACTATGACGACTTGGCCGAAAATCCGCATGTGTTTGGGTCTGTTTGCCGTCCTGCTGGCGGGAATTGCCACGTCCGGTTGTGGTTACACACAGGGCGGCCTGTATCCGTCTGATATCAACACCGTGGCGGTGCCGATCTTCCAGAATAAGACCTTCGAACAGGGGCTGGAGTTCGAGGTCACGGAAGCGATCATTAAAGAAATTGAATTACGGACGCCCTATAAGGTCGTTTCGTCCACTTCGGCGGATACCATTATTGAGGGCAATATTATTGCGGTCAGACGCAATCGACTGAGCCAGGACTCCGATTTCGGGCTCATTCAGGAGTACGAGTACGTGATCCATGTAAACGTGGAATGGAAGAACGTCCGTACTGGCAAGACTTTACGACGACGAGACAATCTCCAATCGGTCGGCCGCGCGGTGCCGGGTGGGTTCGCGAACGAGCCGGTTGAGGTGGGGCAGCATGAGGCAACGCAGCGTCTGGCTCATAACGTTGTGGCCATAATGCGGGCAGATTGGTAATCCTCGGTAGACTTTCGGTTTATTCGACCGAAAACTTGCCGATAAAAGCCTTATAGAATTTAAGCGCGTAACATGCTCCGGGTGGGCCCGGTGCTGGCCCGTTATGTAATTGATTGATCAGAGGGACTACGGCTATGCCCGATCCGAATTTTCCAGACCGCGATCCGAACAAGGACAAAGACAACGGTGGTGGCAACGACCCCGGCGGTCCGAACCGTCCACCGCACAACTTCGTCTCCCGCAGCATTGTCGGCTGGATCATGCTTGCTGGTCTTGCAGTACTGTTGCTGTACCTGATGAACTCCAATCAGTACCAGGCCCGCGAGGTCAATCAGCCGGAGTTCATGGAATGGGCCAAGCAGCATGCGTTCAAAGATGAAGTGGTCATCAAGGACGACATGATTACCGGCGAATTGAAAGAAGATACCGCCGGTGTGCCTTCGGACTGGCAGAAGCCTTACAACGTGATGGCGAAAATCAGCACGGATACCAAATCAGACGTTCGAGCCGAATTGAAAGAATCCGGGCAGGCGTTTAGTGAAGAACCGGGCAGCCCGATCCTGCTGCATCTGCTGATCAGTTGGGGCCCGATCCTCTTGATCGGTTTCCTGATTTACTTCTTTGTGTTCCGCTCGCTTCGTGGCGCCGGTGGCGGCCCGGGTGGTATGCTCGGCAACTTCGGCCGATCGCGCCACAAGGTGCTCAGCAAGGAACACTCCACGGTCACACTCGGTGACGTGGCGGGTATCAACGAAGCCAAGGATGAAGTCAACGAAATCATCGAGTTCCTGAAGAACCCGAAGAAGTTCCAGCGCCTCGGCGGGCGCGTGCCACGCGGCGTGCTGTTGATCGGTGAGCCGGGCTGCGGCAAGACGCTGCTGGCCAAAGCGGTCGCCGGTGAGGCGGAAGTGCCGTTCTTCTCCATCAGTGGTTCCGACTTTGTCGAAATGTTCGTCGGTGTCGGCGCCTCGCGCGTGCGAGACCTGTTCAAGCAGGCCAAGGAATCTTCGCCGTGTATCATCTTCCTGGACGAAATTGATGCGGTCGGCCGTCGCCGTGGCAGCGGTTTCTCTTCGGGTGGCCACGACGAACGCGAACAGACACTTAATGCCATCCTCGTTGAGATGGACGGCTTTGAAACCAACGATCAGGTCATAGTGGTGGCCGCGACCAACCGTGCAGATGTGTTGGACCCGGCACTGACCCGGCCCGGCCGCTTCGACCGACAGATTCACGTACCGCTGCCGGACCTGCGCGGCAGATTGGAAATCCTGCGTGTGCACAGCCGCCGCGTGAAGATGGGCCCGAACGTGAAGCTCGACCGTGTCGCACGCGGCACGCCGATGTTCTCCGGTGCTGATCTTGCGGCGATCATTAACGAAGCCGCCATCGGCGCAACGCTGCAAGGCAAAGACTTCGTGGAAATGGAAGACCTCGAAGAAGCGCGCGACAAGGTCAAGTGGGGCCGTGCCCGCAAGAGCCACCGCGTGGAAGAAGACGAGAAAAAGGTCATTGCCTACCACGAGGCCGGCCATGCGATCGTGATGTACTTCGACAAGGATTCCGAGCCGCTGCACAAGGTGACCATCATCCCGCGCGGCCGGGCGTTGGGAACAACCTTCCACCTGCCGGAGAAGGATCGCAACCTGTACTCCAAGCGACAACTGCTCGCGAGCATGCGTGTGTCGTTCGGCGGCCGCATCGCTGAAGAAATGTTCACCGGCGATCAATACAACGGCACGGCCGGCGACATCCGCCAGGCGACCGACATCGCTCGCGCCATGGTCATGGAATACGGCATGTCTGACCGTGTCGGCTTCCAGCTTGTCGGCGTCGATGAGCGCAAGAACGCATGGGAACAGCCGGACAAGATGTACTCCGACGAAACCGCTCGTATCATTGACGAAGAGGTCAAGCGCCTGATCGATACGACGTATCGCGAGACCAAGGAACTGATCGAAGAACACCGCGATCAGCTCGACGCGATGGCCAAGGCGCTGCTCAAGTATGAAACGCTTGACTACGACGACGTGGATCGCCTGATGAAGGGTGAGCCGCTTAATAAGCCGACGGTGGCAGACCTTTTGCAGGCGGAACAGGATAAGGCGGCTGAGGAGTCGTCTGCCAAGCCGGAAACGCAGGATGGCGACGATGCCCCTGGCATCATGCCGACACCAGCGTGAGTTTTGCAACGTAACTTGAATAACCCACAAAACCGCGAGCCTGCCTCGCGGTTTTGTTTTTGTAAGGCCGTCGCGCCTGCAACTTTTAGTACCACTTTCGTGTATCCTGCTGGTGATGAGCAAAGCCCGCCTGTTCGGTTTTCTTGCGATATTTCTGTTTGTTTCCTGCTCCACGACGGTCCAGCCGACCGCGCGACAGGTAACGGATACGTCGCGCCTGCAAAGGGTTGTCCAGACGCTTGCCGCGCCGGAAATGCAGGGGCGTGGTCTTGAAACCGAAGGCCTTGCCAAGGCGCGCGATTATCTGGCATCCAAGCTTGAAAAGATGCAACTGGTTGCGCCGGTTAATGGGGATTACCTGCAAAGCCTCGATGTCTCAACCGGCGTGGCAGCGCGCCAGCAATCTCTCGAATTGGTGACCGGTCCGGATTCAGTCCAGCCACTGACCCCCAAGGTTGATTTCAACACACTCGGATTTTCAAAAAGCGGCCCCTTTGAAGGTCAAGTTGTATTCGCCGGCTATGGTATTGATGCGCCTGAGCAGCGCTACAGCAGTTTTCGCAACTTGTCCGACAGCGATGGCCCGGACAAGCCGCTTGCGGGCAAGGTTGCGGTTGTCTTTCGTTTTGAACCGATGGATGCGGACGGCCGAAGCATCTGGGCATCCAAGGGCCAGCTATGGTCACCCGTTGCGCGCCTCACTTACAAGGCGCAGCAAGCCGCTAACCTGGGCGCCACCGCAATGCTGGTGGTCAACCCGCCCAGCCATCTGGAAGGTGGGTTGCGTTCCACCCGTTCAACGGTTGCGCCGGCCGGTGCTATTCCTATTATGCAGATCAGCGAGAGTTGCTTTCGACAAATGCTGACTGCCGCCGGTCGTGATGCACCGCTGGCGCTGAGCGCCTATCAGAAACACGCGAACGACGGCACAACCCGACCTGATACGTTGGAAGGATTTCGCGTGCGCGGCAATGTTCAGTTGTCGCGCGAGCACCATCGGGTCAGTAACATCATCGGTCTGCTGCCCGGCCATGGTGAACTTGCGTCACAGTATGTGGTGGTCGGCGCGCACTACGATCATCTCGGCCATGGCGAGTTTGGCAGCCTGGCCGGGCGAAACAATCGCGATATCCATCCCGGCGCTGACGATAACGCATCGGGCGTGGCTGCCGTCCTCGAACTGGCAAGCCACTTAAAAAACACAACTCAACCAGACAAACCTTGCCGGAGCGTGTTGTTCACATTGTTTGCTGCGGAAGAGCGTGGCTTGTTCGGCTCGCGCCATTTCATCGAGCGCATTCATACTGATATGAATATCGAACCCGAGCAGATCATCGCTATGATCAATTTCGACATGGTAGGCCGATTGACCGCGAACGAGTTGTATGTGCTCGGCGCATCTTCCGCGCCAGAGTTCAAGCAGATTTTGCGTCGCGCCAATCACGGCGTGGGCTTGTCTTTGCGATTTGACACAGGTGTGCTTGGCGCAAGCGACCATCTCCCGTTTCACGCCAGGCAGATTCCCGCGATTCATTTCTTTACGGGCGTTCACTCGGACTACCACCGCCCAAGTGATACGGCAGACAAGGTCAATGTAAAGGGATTGGGCCGCATTGCCGCGCTGGCTACGAATGTGGTTCAGCATCTTCAAGCGCGGCGCAACCCCCTGTCGTTCGACGAATCGGGCGTTTCTGTTCGCACCGCGTTCAGCAGCCGAGTGTATCTGGGCATCATGCCGGACTACGGGACGTCGGATGGTTGCCACGTTCTTACCGTCAGTCCCGCAAGCCCGGCCCACGAATCGGGGCTGTTGGCCAAGGATGTGATTGTGCAATGGGACAACCAGCCGATCCGAAGCGTTTATGACCTGACTAAAATGCTCAACGGCTGCAGGCCGGGGCAAACCGTGGTTCTCGGGGTTTTGCGCGGCAGCCGAACGATTGAATTGGAAGTCACCCTCCAATCACGATGACCCTGGTGAGATGACCGACGTGTGGTCCGCCGCCCTCGGCGCGGCTATCATGCCAGCATGGATCAGACAACCGGTGTCATCATCGTGGATCACGGCTCGCGGCGGGAGCAATCAAACCGCATGCTCGAGGACTTTGTCAAGCGTTTCGCGGCACAATCGGCTTACGGCATTGTCGAGCCGGCTCACATGGAACTGTCGGAGCCGAGCATCCAGGCGGCATTCGACCGCTGTGTCGAGCGGGGGGCGAACCGGGTGGTGGTGATTCCTTATTTCCTGCTGCCAGGGAAGCACTGGGATGAAGATATCCCGCAACTGACACGGCAGGCGGCGGGTAAGCATCCGGGGGTGCAGTTCCTGGTTGGCGCACCGATCGGGCTGCATCCGATGATGGTGGACGTGATACAGGCGAGGCTCGATCACTGCGTGGCTCATGTGGCCGGCCAGGCACCGGAATGTGAATCCTGTGCCGGGACCGGGCGATGCGTGATGCAACAGCCGTGAGTTTAGGGCATTGTTAACAATGCCCGCTTTACGCCGCGTCCCGGATGTCGCACAATACCAACCTTTGCTGACGGCGATGGGAGTTGCGCAGTTATGCAGTTGATGAGCTGGTCGGTTGGCCGCCTTGGCAGCCGATTTAATCTTTGTTTTGAGCCTCACCTGAAACGGGTCCGACATTCAGGCATCGGTCGGTTTCTCGACTCGCCGCTGGATCTGGCGGTGGGCATCGTGCTGCCGGATGGCACCGAGCGCGCCCTGCCGTTTACGGAAACAACACCCACCTTCTACAACGCGGAACAGTTTGAGCGCCCCAATTCAGTGACCTACCGCGCTTACAGCCCGGAATATCGCCTGCGTTTTGAATTCAACGTGCACAGCGTGTTCTATCCGCAGGAAGAAGAACTCTGCCTGATGCCGGCGATCTACCTGGAGATGCGCGTCAATCCGGCCAACCAGGTGCGTTGGATCGCGCCGGAAGGCAAGACGCCTCGCGAGGTCAAGCTGTTCTTCCGCATTAACAAGCCCGGCGCGCAGATGAGCGTGCGGGAGCATTGCGACAGTCGCGGCGCCTGTGTGAAGCTCAGCTATGAAAACACACTGACGCCGCGCCTGACGGAGAGCAATCTTGAGCCGGCCATTCCGGACGACGGGCGCACCGTTCACATTGATGAATGCATTGTCAGCATTAACAAGGACGCGCGCCTCGACGAGCAAGGGCGCGGCTTGGAACTGACACTCCCCGTCACAGAGGTTGGCAGCGGGACAAAATGGCGCCTCGTCTGGGCAAGTTACACCAAAGACCCGATCCTGACCTTCGAGCAAGACGGACGCAAAGCCGCAGGACGCCTTCGATATACCTCCTACTGGTCGAGCCTTGAAGAGGTGGTTGACGATGCCATTGCTGATCGAGACGATCGTCTTGCGCATTCTCGCAACTTTGAAAAAGCGATCGAGCAGGCGCCGTTGCGTGCCGCGCAACGCCACCTGTTGAACCAGAGCTTTCAGCAATTCTTAAGTAACACGTTCTGGTGCGACCTGCAGGACAACGACGACCCGAGTAGGACGACGCAGTGGTTCAGTGTCTGGGGCGGCAGCAGTTTTTATCAATCCGCATTGGATGTGGAGTACAACCTGTCGCTGCTGTACCTGAGCATCTGGCCGAAGCTGCTGGCCATGCAGTTTGAACAGTGGAGCCAGTGCCGTACGGAACACGACTCGTCCGGCGGCGCGTTTATGCACCATGACCTCGGTCGTGGAACACGCATTGGCACACAGGCGCGCGGCGACGGCATGCCCGTTGAAGAAAACTGCAACTTCCTGCTGATGCTGCAGGCTTACACGCACTGGTCCGGGGATGTTTCGCTTCTGAACAGGCACGATGAACTGGTTCGCCAGCTGGCCGACTACCTTGTCTGGACGGATCGCGATAACTCCGGTTTCCCTTCTGTGGGAACACTTAACGCGGTGGAAGATGCCACATCCGCTCAGCACGAAGCGCCGAAGCAGACCTACCTGGCAGTCAAGCGTCTGGTTGCGCTCAACGCGGCAACCGATCTGTTGCGCATCGCGAACCGAAGTGACGACGCCCAGAAGTATGAGAACGTGGTGCAGGAAACCACACCGCATATTGAGTCACAGGCCTGGCTTGGCGATCACTATGCGGTCTGTGTCGATCCTGTCAGCGGGATGGGTGACGACGCGGTGCTGGATGAGCCAGATAACGAACCGCAGTTTTCAGGATGGGACGGATACTCGATCTACACAGCCAATGGACTGCTGCTGCCGGTGATGACCGGACACCCGTCACTGTTGCTGCACAACCGCCTGTATCAGGACCTGACCAACGCCTTGCGTGAGACGCTCAGTCCGTATGGCTGCAGTCATACCGATGCGGAGCCGGAGAATGTATGGATCAGCCAGAATCTGTGGCGTGATCATCTGGCGCGCTATTTGGGATTCAGTGGGCCGGCCTATGCCCAAGGCTACTGGGACATGCAGGTGATGAGCAATACCGGCTCGCAAAGCCTCGGCTTTGTCGACACGTACATTGGCAACAATCTCTGCTTCCATCCGCGCGGCATCACGAGCATGGGCTATCTGCTCAGCTATCCGCGCCTGGTGGTGGATCGACTGGCGCCCGGCGGGGCGCGCATCAGCGTCAACCCGGATCGCAACTACTCACAACGTTGGCCGCTGCTCCCGCTGGCTGACTGGAAGGCGGGCAAGATTCCGATCCTGGTCGTCGAACGCACGCCCAACGGTACGCGCGTCCTGATCGAAAATGAGATGGACCCCGTCATCATCCACGGCGAGAGTGCCAGTACCGCGGAAGTTATTGGATAAAGCTAAAACAAAACGGCTTGCAAGGGTTCTCGCAAGCCGCTTCGGGTTCAAGAAAGTCGCTAACGCAGGCTTATTCGTTCGATGCGCCGCCAAAGCTGGTGTTCGCGGACATATAAACGTCGTCTTCCACTTTGAACAGCAAACGTGAACTGGTGCGATAGAACCAGTCAGGATGGTTCCTGAACAGATCGTCGTCAATGTACTTGGTGTCACCATTGCGCGAATCGACCGTTGAGTCATCTTCCCAGGTGACATGATTGTCGTTCCAGACGACGTTGCCCTGCCAGTCGTACGTGTTGTCCACCGGGTTGGTGTGAATGCTCTTGATATAAAAGGCTGAGAATCCACTCCAATTACGGATAGCGCGGTCGGTCATGACCGGTGACTGGCTGTTTGATGTCGTGCGCCATTGCTCGTTTCGGGCGTTCGAATCAAATGAGTAAAAACTGAACGTTCGAATCGATGTCATTGAATAGGAATAGTTGCTGGTTCCGACGTTACCGGTTTTGTCCCAGACAGTTTTGTCTGCGGTTTCAAGCGGGCTGACCGCACTGGCTTCGGACGCATAGTCTCCTTCAAACAACAACTGGTAACGTGAATAGGTTTGATACGCCGTAATCGTACCGTTGCTGTCCATGCCGGGATAGTAACTGTTGTTGTCTTCACCAAACAGGATCATGCCCGCTTGCAGGCTTCGCAGGTTGTTGGCGTTTTCAAGGCGCTCGCTGCTTCTTCGCGCGCTGGCAAGCGATGGCAGAAATATTGCCATGATGAATGAGATGATCGAAATCACCACAAGCAATTCAATAATAGTAAATCCCCGTTGTTGTCCCCGCTGGTACATCTGACCCACCTTTCAGTCAGCGATGATTCGCCGAAACGAAGAATGAATAATTTCGCCGCCCTGCCGGCGGCGGTAACGTCTGTTTATGTAACCAATCCCTCGCTCATAGCCGTGCCACATGTAGGCGGCTTGAGCGTCAATTAGTAAGTAAGATTCAGTCAATGTGCAGGCAAATCCCTTAAGGGTCATCTAGGGTATTTCGGATGCAATTAATGGATTGCACGTGGTTAATGCCGGTAGTGACGTCCGTATAAGCCAATCTGGTTTGGCATATCTGTTACAACTGCTACAAATGGATTCGGGGGACGATTTTGAAACCCTTGCCGGACGAAGGAAAAAAACACGCATGGCCGCAAAACGAAAACAGATTGATCCCGCCAACCTGAAGATGCTACTGCATCTGCTAAGCATTCCCGGTAAGAGTGGTGAGGAGGCGGAGATCGTCGGATTCATCACCGACCAGTTGCGTCATGCCGGGGTGCCGGCATCCGCCATCCACATGGACAACGCCAACCAGCGCAGTGAGTATGGCGGACAGGTCGGCAATCTGTCCGTCAAACTACCGGGCACCAAGGGTCGCACGCGCGAGCCGCGCCGGTTACTCATGGCTCATGTGGATACGGTGCCGCTGTGTGTGGGTTGCAAGCCGATTGTCAAAGGCAGCCGTGTTGTCAGTAAGGACCCGACTACCGCGCTTGGCGCGGATGATCGTTCGGGCGTCGCTGTTGTGCTGATGACGGCGCTCAACCTGTTAAACAACCGATTGCCCCATCCGCCGTTGACATTGTTTTTCCTCGTGCAGGAAGAGGTTGGTTTGCGCGGTTCGACCTATGCGGACTACAAGCCGCTGGGCAAGCCTTCGCTGGCATTCAACTTTGATGGCGGCTCCTCTGCCAAGCTGACCATCGGCGCGACCGGCGCCTATCGCCTGCAGATCAATATCACGGGCATCGCCTCTCACGCCGGCGTTCGGCCGGAAGAAGGCGTCAGTGCCATCACCATCGCCGGACTCGCAATCGCCAAGCTCGAAAGAGGCGGCTGGTTGGGACTGATCAATAAACGCATCGGCAAGGGAACCAGCAACATCGGCTATATCGAAGCCGGCGGGGCGACTAATGTGGTGACCAATCAAGCCACGCTGCGCGCCGAAGTGCGCAGCCACGATCCGAAATTCCGCAAGCGAATTCTCAAGGAATTCATCGACGCATTTTCGGCCGCCGCAAAACAGATGCGCAACGTCGGCAAAGCATGCGGCAAGGTGAAAATCGACTATCACCTGGACTACGAGTCGTTCAAACTCAAGGAATCCGAAGCCTGTATTCGTGAGGCCAGGGCCGCTGTGCTTGCTGTCGATGATGAGCCGGTTTTGTCTGTCGCCAATGGCGGGCTGGATGCCAATAACATGTCTGCAAATGGCATTCCCACGGTGACATTCGGAGCCGGGCAGGAGAATCCGCATACGGTCGATGAGGCATTAAATCTGTACGAGTTCGGGCAGGCTCGGAAGATCGCTATGCAACTGGCTCAAGGGTCCGAATAATCAGGTTAATTCCTGAATGTTGTGAACGCCGCATTGAAGCAGGCGGATCGTTTTGGCCGATATATTCGGTATGAGCGACGTTGCCGCCATTTCGAGCTTTGCCGCATCGCAGACCGCCAATCAGGTCAATATTGCTGTGGCCAAGAAGACGCTGGACGCAGCCGAAGCGCAGGGCGAAGCCGCGATCAAGCTGCTGGAGGGTGTGGTTGAAATGCAAGAGCAACATCAGCCGTCGCTTGAGCCGCACTTGGGCAAAAATCTTGACGTCACGGGCTGATACAGCTCGCTGATCACCTTTTACATCTTCAATGCATACTCATCGAGGCTCGAACCGCCTTGCGATATTCGCGTGGGCTTTGCCCCGCACTTTTCTTAAACAGCCGACTGAAGTGAAACGGATCGTTGAATCCCGTTGTCTCGGCCACCTGCTGGATAGGCATATCTGTCGACAGGAGCAGTTCCTGTGCCCGACGCAGCCGCCGTGCCTGGACGTACTGCATCGGTGCCTGCCCGGTTGCGGCCTGAAATAGCGCGTGGAATCGTGAAGGCGACAAAGATGCTTCAGCCGCCATTGTCTCACGCGTGATCGGTTGATCAAGCCGGTCATTGATCCATTGCAGCACAGGCGCCAGCCGGGCATGCAGCATGAATGTCTGTTGAGCCCCCGGGCGCAGTTCACAGACGTCGACAATAAGATTCAACAACTCATGAGCAAACTGTTTTCGTTGGGCAGCCGTGGCCAACACATTCTTTGAGGGATGAAGCTCCGTCATTGTCAGGCCGCGATTGATGCGGCCGATTTTTCTTCCCACACTCGGTGGCAAACCAACCGGTGACTTCAATATCTGAAACAGGTTCAGTTCACCGGCCACACGCAGATGCAGATGGGACCAGTAATACATCCGCCGCTTGGGCGGCATTGGTCCGATGCGGTGCGGCAATCCTTCCGGAATGAGATAGCCACCACCTTTCGCGATGTGGCACGTCGTTCCATCCTGTAACAGTAGCATCAGTGCGTCCTCGCGCGTTTGCCCGACCAACGTGTAAGGCAGGACTGTCCACGCCGACTGATTGATGTCCGACCGAAGCATTCCCGCACGCAGACAGGTCACGTGCAGCGTTCTTTCGATCGTAGCAGGCGTCGGCAGTGATTCGCTCATGAACAGGAGAATCCGACATGTTTATAGTCAACTGATCTATGGCTTGTATATCTCATTTTATACATGATATCAGCTGATTTTAGACGATTGATATGATTCCAGGTAATTCCCGACAGGAAGAATAACCATGACCGCACCCGCCTCTGCTGCCGTTGAACCGGCCGTTGTGACCGACGAAGACCGTTTTCTCTTTGACCTGCAGGGTTTTCTGCTGTTGCGCGGCGCCCTGGCAGAGCAGGACCGTATTGAACTACTTGCCGAGATTGAGCGTCTGGAAAGCATGGAATTCGATATCAGTCACTTTCGCCCGTCCCCCAATGACAAGGAGCCGGACCCGGTCAAGCAGGCTGGCGCGCAAGGTGAATCCATTCGCCTTAACAGCCTGCTCCGTATCAGCACCGCGTTTGATCGGCTGATCGATTATCCAGCCGTGCTGCCATACCTTCAGGCGTTCATGAACGGGCCACAGTTGGGCAACGCGTGGTCGATCAGCAAATTCAATGGCACCGGTGTCGGCGGCTGGCATCGCGGCCTGTCACCCGAGCAGTACACCGTGCGCCACGGTAAGATCAACACGCGCATGCTTAACACTGTTTATTTCCTCACCGAGAACGGCCCGGACGACGGCTGCATGGCTGTCATTCCGGGCGGACACAAATCCAACTTCGATCTGGACTGGGGTGCTGCCCCGGGTACCGAACTGACCGGCGCAACTAAAGTGATCGGCCAGCCGGGCGACATTCTGATCTTCTCCGAAACACTCCTGCATACCGGCCTGGCCAAGACGACTGAGGGGCGAAGGTCGAATATCTACCTGAACTACGTCAGCAAAGACTTCAGCATCATGATGTATTCGCCGCAACACAACCGAAACTTTGCGATGCCGCCAAGCGTACGTGGTCGATTCACGGACGAACGCAAAGCATTGACGGAATGGATGGCCTACGCGGACATTGAAGAGTCGTCGTACCTTTAAAGCGGCCGCCGGCTACAGTCCACGCGTCTGCTTGCCCATCAATGTGATCCATTCGTCCAGCACAGCGCTCTTCTTCCATGTCTCGGCACGCCCGTCGCTGAAAAGGAAGTTGATCGATCCTTCCAGATGCCGGTACTGCGGCGCTCCGGTGTTCTTGTTATCGCCGGTCGGCTCCTTGGGTGCAGTTGCCGTTGTATTGAGGTCGGTCAGAATAAAAGCGGAGCGCGCGCAGCCCATCATGAACTGGCCTGACTCAACGAACTCAAGCCGCTCGGAGTTGAGACGATTCTTGTTGCCATGCCCGGTCTCGCCGAAGACGTGGTAGCGATTGACGCCGAACGTATGCGGGATCACACCTTCAGATTCGATTTCGGCCGGGTCGCGAAACTCGCCGCGTCCGAGGCGGGCATCGCCGCCGACTTTAATACCCATCGAATGGCGAAGGTCCGTGTTGTCATACCAGAGTGCCTGCGGGACCGCCGCGCCGCCGTATGGCGGTAATCGCTGGTCATACAGATTGGCATAGTTGGCGAAGCCATAGCCGTATTGTCGCAGCCGGCTCAAACACTGCGCGTTGTAGGCTGCCTGTCTCGCCGACGCCAGTGCGGGCAGAAGAATACCGATCAACAACGCGATGATGCTGATGACTACGAGCAGTTCGATCAACGTAAAGGCATGGTTTCGAGAATGATTTTCGACAGACATGATGAATCCCTCTCAATCATCGATAGGTGTAATCGGAATGAATCGCCGGCGTTGCGCCGTTCGATGCCGCGAGTGATCCCACCCTCGCAAAAGCGTGAATCAGCAAGCCCGATCCGAGTTGGGCTTCGTACCAGCCAATGCCCGTGGCGCCGCGAGGCAGTCCATTGTCAAAGAACAGAGCATCGACGCTTAGGGCCTTGGCAATGGCCGCATCAATCCAAAGTTGTTCGCCGGTCTGCTCGTACAGATCACAAAGCAGGGCGATGCTTAGTGCCGCGTCGCGCGCGGGAAGTACTGCGTCTGTCGGCATGGCGTTGTTCGCGTATTGACCGCCAATGGCCGAAGTAATTTCGAGCAACTTGACATTTTTTGTTTGGCGATAAACGCCCATCGCCGTCATCGCACATTGAGCGGCCGGGCTGCTGCCGTACCGGCTTCCCCACAGCGGCTGTGTACGCAACGGCAACAGGTCGGCGGGATCAAACAAGCCGACCAACACGCCGTTAGCAGGGTCATGTGGCGCATTCACAAATCCGGCCGTATAAATTGCAGCTTGCTCGCGTAACATTTCGGCGGCGCCAGCATCCGTTTCCTGCAACAGCGCCGCTGCGTCAAATAAGCTAAGTGCCAGCGACAGTGTTTGATTCGCGCTGCGTGCTGTCGGCCAGCGCTCGGACCGGCTTTCGATCGGGCAAAGGTTCGTATGATCGCGCTGTATCCACCAGTAATCGGCCATACGCTCGATCTGTTCCAAGAAAGACTGTTCACCCGTTCGGCTGAATGCGAAAGCCCAATCCAGAATGAAGAAGCCCCCGTGGCGCGGAAAGTCACAGGCGTTCGCATCGCCGCGCCCGGGGAACGCACGCAACGTCAAAAACGCATGTCGCGAATATTCAATTGGATGACCAAAGCCACCCTTCCAGTGATAGTCCAGGCCGGCGGCGAATCGTTTCACACAGTCCGGATTGAACTGCCACAGTTTTTCCCAGAACCACGTGGGCGCGGCGCGCAAATGATCATGAATGATGTACGGATGATCCGTCGATTCATCCAGCGGCAGGCTGTTACCAATCGCATCCGTTCGTAGATTCCAGAACGCATGCTCGCCCCATGGGAACAAACCGGTAGGCGTATCCGTGCAGTGAGTCGCAAACCACTGCAGATACCGATCGGCTGAGCGAGCGGTTTCGCCACCAAGGTCGTACATCGTTGCCAGCACAGGCAGATCATGCAGGAGATTGCACCCCGGAAATGCTCGGTCGTGCACACGCTGGCCGTCGATGGCCAGTGGCAACGTGACCGGCATGTCATTTGTACCGCGATCAATGATGGATGGAAACAGGCCTTCGTATTTCTCTGCGACTTCCATCAGCGCAGCAATTGCATTCGTCGCGATTGAAAACAGATGACCGGCATCTGTCGAAGTTGTTGCAGTAGCAGGTCTCACGGATCTGCAACCTCCACTTCGATCGCACGCCAGCTGTAGCCGGGCAAATCCAGTTTGACGCCATCGACAACAGCCTGCTGTTGCTGACCGGATGCATTCGATATCAACAGGATGGCACGGGATGCATCCTGATAGTGCGCCCACTTTGAAGCCTGAACGGGTGACATCTCAATGTCATTAAATACCTTGCCGCTTTTGACTGCCCAACTGTATGTCTGCGGCGCGGGGCCGACGACGTCAGGATCGCGCAAACGATCACCGGCCGCGAGGTAGGCGCGATACTTGCTGCGCAGATCAACCGCCGCCAGCGTGAACTTCATCTTGGGATCATCAGGCGGCAGGTTCAATTGGCGCGTAAACTGGGCGAGCACGCCACCACTAACCGCGCTGCCGGGCATGTAACCCAAATGCTGGCCACGCGCAAACATACTGGTGTAGTCCTCGTTTGTCTTGTAGGGTGGCCACATCCACCAGGACGTGAAATCGCAATAGCCGTGGTAAACGGCACTGAAAAGCGGCACCGAATAAATCGGCACAACGCCCTTGTGATACGTCATGTGCATCAGGTCGAGCAGGTGTTCGCCGCCGCCGGATTCACAGACGAATACAAGCGACGGGTGTCGCTTCTGAAGCTCTACGAGTATTGCGCGATCGGCCTGTGCTTTCCAGCGCCCATAACCGACGGGATGGCCATGCGATTTGTCGAAGTTGGGCAGCGTTGTGTGCGGGAACGTGTCGAAGTAAACAGACGGCACGTCGTAACTCTGAACCAGATTGGAGATCATCCCAACGCAGTAATCCTGGTACGGCTGATGCGCCAGGTTTAATCGTTCAATGCGTGTAAAGAAACGCAGGCGATCAATCACCTTCGCGTCTTTCCCCCAATTGCGACGCAATTGCTGCTTTTGGCCAGTGCGAATCGAGTCAGCCATGGGGAATGTATCGAGCTGAGCGATCAGTTTTTCGTCAACCGGCTTCGTCCATGCTACACGCAATTCCTCCTGAAACACCTTGGCGCGTTTCGCAAGCCGGAGCAGGCCCGGCACGATCTCGTCTAGCTTTCGCTTTAGCAGAAGCGACTCATCAATCGGGTAATGGCGAAACGCATATGAGCCATCCGCGTTGCGCTGGCGCGAATCGCCGACGATGTCCATGATCGATTGGTGTTGTGTATTGGCGTAACCAAGTAATGTATAGACGCTCAGGTAGATACCCTGACCGCGTAAGGTCAGGTTGGCATGAAAGCTGTCCGGCTGCCATGCGGCGCGATAGTCAGGCGATGACAAAATAGAAGACTGAAAGTGCACAGCCCAGTTCATGTACTGCGCGCCAAACGGCCGCTGCCCGACATAGTCGCGCATTTTTAGAAGCCACTGTCTTGCCCACCCGGGCCGACCGGAAATGCCGTACCAGAGATGAACATCTTTGTACCAGTCAGGGGTCGTCTTACGTTCATACAGCTTGCCCTGGGCGCACCACCACTGCTTGCGCGCCCACTTTCGATAGATGTCGGCAGCACCCTGCCAGCCGCCGGTGTAAGGCGTGGTGACCACCGGATAAGGGCTGTCAAATCCCGTGCCGGGCTGGCCGGTGTTTTCCGGAAAGTGGACGACGTAGGCGCGATAGCCTTGGCCTAACCATGACTCGTCGAGGTCTTCGCGCGATACAACAAAGTCTTTGACGTACACATCGGAGTCAGGCGTCCACAGCAGCACGCCCTGCCGATCGTTTTCATAGCCGATCATTTGCATGGTCAGGTCGCTGGATGGATATCGCGACCAGAAGATGCCGGTTTTGTTGAACAGATCGGTCACCCCCTGCTTGTCTTCGTGAAACGACCAGGCCGGCAGGTGTTCACCATTGCGCTGAGTGAATGACATCGGCCATCGCTGCCCGATACGCTTGCCGACGAGAAGATAATCGTCTTCCAGCAGCGGCAGAATGAGCATGGGGTAATGCACCTCTGCCACGCCCCACCCTTCTTTGGGTATGACGCGAATGGTCCAGTGCGTGCCGTCGGGTTTATTGGTGCGCGTTGCGGTGACACGGCACTTATCGTGCTCCGCTTTACCGTCTGCATTCAGGTCCGCATACTTGCCGGTAACGATTGTTTCGGTTGTCGGATCGCCATTCTGCCACAGCACGATGCTGTATGCGGTTTCGCCGGTGACCGCATCGTAGTCAGCACGCGCAACTTCCGAACTCCCCAACAATGACAAAAACAGAATCAGGAAAACGAATTGGCGCACGAGACTAACCCTCCTCGTCCTTGGCCCCGACTTCGCTCGGCGTGAGTTGAATCAGACGAAACTTGTCATTGGAGCCTGCGGCATAAACAAGGGTGACGTAGTCGCCGATGCTGACGGCACCCAAGTCGCTGATACCGTTGATCTGCGTCTGACCGTCACAAACAAACTGATCGCGAACAGGCCTGAACCGTCCATCGCGCCGTGCGAAATGTTTCAACGTCAGACGTCCTGCGTCTGCATTGATCGCAACAACCTGGCCGGTCGCCGTGTGTGTGTGTGCATTCGATGAAGTCGTAACCGGCTTGATGGCCTGCACCTGTTCAGCCGTCAGCCCGGCATCAAACAACTGTACTTCATCAATCTCGCCGACGAAGCGATACGCTTTACCGTTGCCGATCTGCCCAAGACGCAATGCGTGTTTGCTCGGCGCATAGGTGTTTGACGGAGCCACCAGCCCAGGCAGGGTGAATGACTTGGCAATCTCCCCGTCCACATACATGCGCACGTGAAATTCGGTTGATTCCGGATCGCAGGCAAAGGCAACCTCGTGCCACGTGTTCGGCTTGAGCGTACCCGCATCCGTTATCACGGCCAGCTTGCTCACCTTGCCGCTGCTCTTTTCCAGCAGCCCAAGGCCGCCTTCCACCGCTCCGGCACGATCGCCATCGCCATAAACGCGCAGATACCATCCGCGCCGGTTTGAACCGCTGTGATCGACGACTGCCATCATCGCCTGCTTGCCCTTGCGATAACGGAATCGCGCCCAGACAGTCCATGCCCGAGCCGAAGGCTGAAACTTCTCCGCCTTGGCTTGCAGACAGCCGCGCCCCTTAAACTCAGCTGCACCAGCATTCAGTTTGACATCACCGACAGCCGACAGATTCGCCGGCGCATCCGATCGATCGGACAACGGCGTATCACCGCCCAAGTCATACCACGCCACGGGTTCAGCGGTCGCGATCGACGTAAACACGATAACCGCCCACATGCAGGCGTTTCCGCTGTTAAGCATCTGCTTCACTCCCAGCTGGACGCGTTGACGCGCGAACGATCAACTCCGGCTGCAGGACAACACTTTCCGGCCGACTGCCGTTGCGCGGCCACTCGGCAAGCATCTGTGCGGCAATGCGCCCAATCTCATCGCGCGGCACTTTGATGGTTGTCAGCGGCGGATCAAATGTCCCGGACTCCGGCATGTTGTCATAACTGACCACCTGAATATCATCCGGCACGCGCACGCCATGGTCGTGCAGGGCCCGAACCAACTCCATGGCCTTGATATCGGTATCCACCAGAAGCCCGTCAGGCAGATCGTTGCCTTTAAGCAATTGCAAAGCAGCGGAATACGCTTCTCCCGGCGCGGCGCCGACCTGAATCTGGTCGCGGCTGAGCAGATCCAGGTCATGATCTCGCAGCGCGGCCAAGAAACCGGCCAGCTTGGATTCGGAGTTGCCGCCATGCAGGCGCCCGACAAACCCGATGCGCCGGCAACCACATTGGGCAAGATGATCCGCCGCCAGATACGTCGCGCGACGGCGATCGTAATAAACCGATGGCAGCCAAGGCATCGGCGATGGCATCAGCGCGGAAACCACGGGTATATCCTGATCGCGTAGGCGCATCAGCATCTGCTCAGGAAGCCGCATCGCAATATCACCTTGAAGGATCACGCCATCGTACGGATCGACCTGGGCCTCCAGTTCCTGGCCGATCGGCTGACGATTCACATCAATCGGCACGTGGCAAAGACGAACGCCGTCCGCCTGCAGGCGATCGGAAATACCGCGTAACAGCGCAAGGACAATAAAGCTTCGAATCTGCTCGGCACCGCCGTACATGTCCTGGTTGTATGCAAACGCGACGTTACGCAGGCGCTTGCCGGGCTCAACGCCCAATACGTTCAACGCGCCATCAGCCACAAAGCTGCCGGCGCCGCGCTGCTGGACGATGATGCCGCGCTCCTTGAGCGTCATGTAGCCGCGTCGGACGGTCAGCCGATTCAATCCCATCTGCCGCGCCAAGGCGGACTCGGTCGGCAGCTTGTCGCCCGGGCGATAACGCGCGTTACGAATCGCGGTGATAACGAGATTGCTGACCCGCTGGTGAAGCGTGCTGGACGCATCGCTGTCAGAGGGCAGATCGGCAACTATGGATGAATCGGGAGATGAAGCCATGGCAATTACTATACTAATTTAGTATATATATTCAACAAAATTTACATATTTATCCATTATTTTAGATATAAAATATGCATACTAATTTGATTCTTAATTGTTTACGACTGATTAGCGCCATCGCGATGGCAGGCTCGATCGCGGCCTGTCACGGCACGCCACCGGCGGTGATCCTTCAAACCAGCCAGCCAATTTCAGTGGACGGCATTCTTGATGAGCCGGCATGGGCCAGCGCCCAACCGATCCCCATTGTCTTTCCATGGGGCGACTCAGAGCCGATACAACAAGCCCCGCATGGCGTCGCAAGGCTGACTTGGGATGATGACTATTTCTACATCGGCTATGAGGTGTTTGATACGGACCTGAGTGCCGGTGCTGCCACTGATAACTGTCTACCACGTCAGCCATGCGCGATCCGAGACGGCGAACGCCTGCTGGATGTGGTGGAGTTCCTGATCGCCTTTGACGACATACACTTCATCTGGGAAATACACCACAACGTGACGAACCAATTCAGCGACATCTGGATTTGCGCGGTTGATGACGATTGGCCGATCGCGGCATCAGGCATGGCATACAACGGATTGATCGTCAGCCCGACTCAATTCATACGAGATGCCGACGGCGCCAAACTCGCTACCGCCGCTCGTGTGAGCGGCAACTCAACGATCAATCGTTCAGCCGACATAGACGAAGGTTATTTCGGTGAACTGCGCCTGCCATGGCGCGGCATCGGTGCGCCCAAACGGGCGCGCATCCGTAAAGTCATTGAGCGCGACGAACAGGGGCAAGCCGTGCGCAGCCGAACCATTGGATGGAATCTGACAGGACAAACCGTTCGCGTACTGGTAGTGATGCAGGATCAGTCAATCAAAAACCGCTACCTGACTTCTTCACCGACTATCCGGCCGAATGAAGCGTTTCACACACAGGTGCAACATTGGCCTCGGTATCTATTTCAATCCGATTAGCTTATTCAACAGGGCCATCAACCACTCATACGCCCTGCGTATTCTTTTAGCGCGTCGACCGTTTCATCAATGCTGATCCGTGAAGTGTCCGCGTGTTAAGTCTTGCACGAGGTCAAACCGGGACTGGTATCACTTCACCCATAACGCCACGATAAGTTCGGATACAATTGTTGTGGCGTGGAAAGTGCCGGTGCCATGTGCAGATACTCACTTGGCGCCGCTGTCGAACAGTTCAAGACCGGACGAGTATTCGTGAGCAAGAAGTCATCTTCATCCCGTGTCCGACTCGCCGACATAGCCAAAGCTGCCGGCGTGACACGTCCGGTTGCGGGGAAGGTGCTGTTGGGAACTGGCGGCAACATCCGTGTGTCCGAAGCTGCGGCACAGCGTATCCGCGAAGCTGCCGAGCGTCTGAATTACCGCCCTAACTCGGTCGCTCGACAACTCGCCGGCGGGCGCAGCAACCTGCTGGGAATCCTCATGAGCGACCGCGACAATAAGGCGACCGTCCAGCGCCTCTTCGCCACTGAGCGCGAGGCGCATCGGAGAGGGTATCGTTGTGTGATCGGACAGGTCCACGATGTGGAATCCACCCTGGCAGGCTACCTGGAAGACTTTGAGGACCGCGGTGTCGACGGGGTTCTGCATCTGGATACGGCGCCCGACGCGGTCGCAAAACGCCTGGCTGATGTGCCCCGAGCCGTCTTTGCGGTCAAGCCTTCAATTCCCGGCGCGCATTACGTTGAACTTGATCGTGCCGAAGCGAGCCGAATGGCAGTGCGTCATTTGCAAGAGCGAGGCCATCGGCTCTGTGGATTGGTCATCTCGTCGATCAAGGGCTATACCGCCAGCGAGCGCCAGCGAGGATTTGTCGAGGCGCACGAGGCAATGGGCTTATCCGTCACCCCGCCTGTGTGGATGCCCGGGCCGTCCGCCACGGAGCATTTAGAAGCGGCCACCGAAGCGCTGGACGTACTGGTCAGGCAAAAGGGATGCACCGGCATCGTTGCGGGTAATGACCGTTGGGCGGTGGCGCTGGTCAAGGCAGCGCTGCGGTCAGGGTTGAACGTGCCGCGCGATGTCGCGGTGGTCGGCTTTAATAACCTTGACATCGCCACTGTGGTAGAGCCGCAACTCACAACCATTGATCAACAGCACGACGTGTTTGCACCCGCCGCAATGGAGATGCTCATAAAACTGATCGAGCATGGTCCTTTGCCCTTGGAACAGCGCGGTGTGACAATCCCGCCGCGCCTGGTGGTGCGCGCGTCAAGTTGATAGTCAAGCGCTATTGGCTTTGCTGGTCCCTTTGTTGCAGATACCAACTTGTCTTCTCGACCTTATGCGACCAGTATGGCCCCATGAAGTAAAGGAAATTGCGCACGCCAGCCTCACGGCAGACATCAATCTGCTTCGGCACGTTCGGTTCCAGACCATTTTTCAGAGCGAAGTCGGTTGTTGTCAGAAACCACAGTTTATGTCCCAGACTTCGATAACGCGTCAGGCGCGAAGGCAGTTGTGCGATGGCCTGATCATGAAGATCGTACTCCCAATGCAGGAGAATGGTCTGGCTGTCGATCTTCGGAGCAAACTGCTCAAATCCCGTTATGAATATGGGCGGAATGGTAAACATCAGCCGTCGGGTATTTGGCGCGTACCTGGCGACAATCGGGTCGATCTCATTTTTCTCAAATGCCAGATAACTTTCCAACGTAAAGTTCAGGGCTTGCTTTACCGTTGCCTGATCGAGGTCTTTGCCATACTTTGCTTTGTACGCGCGACGACACGCGTCACAAAAACACGTCTGAGTAAATTCAGGCGGATGGGTGATCACACCCCAGAAGCCTCGGTAGCGTGACAGCACTTCGGTGGCCACGTTAACCGCGTACCCTCGGGCCTGGGCATGCCGATGGCAGGCGATCCCGCTATACAGCACCGGATTGCCTTCGCGGTCACGGATCGCCGCTTCCTGACGCGTGGTTGTGAACCCCAGTGCATGACCGGTCGTACAAAGCGCGGCAATCATGTCGATGTCTTTTTCCCGGGCATACGCGATTACTTCATTAAAGAAATCCGCTTTGACATTGGGATGTATATTCGCTTCGTTGCGCGGCACGTACGGCCTGTTCTTTTCCAGCAGATCCGGATACTTCTCGCTCGGATAGGGAAGAAAATGTCCGTTGAACAGAACCGCTAACGTGTTGGTTCCCACTTCACGAAATTCGTCGATTCGCTTTTTCCACGTCGGTAAATCCCAGCCCGCGACATAATTAGTTTCGCTTGCAGGACAACGTGGCAACTTGAACCCGCGGGTCCAACACTCCCTGGTCAAAGGACTGTCGCCGAGGTAATCGCCCAGCCCCAGAAAGAGATAGTAACCATAGCGATCGACATTCTTTTCCTTCAGCAGCATCTCCACTTCCCGCGCCGCGGTATTCTCTTGTGCAACAGCGGCGATCTGAAATCCACCCAGCAGTCCTATCACGAGTAAGCCGAACCACCCGTTCCATTGATTACAACGTCCCACGATCAACCTCTTGTTTTCTTTCAATAAAGACTCGTCCGACCTTCTTAAGCATCAAGCTGACTTTTATTCATCACCTGTTGCGATAAGGAGCCTGTCCGGTGATTGCGCAACAACCGGTGGCACACCGCCCAATCCGAACTGCACAAACGACTTTTTCTTGTTCGCGCTCTTTGAATCCAGGAGCCATAGCGACCAGATGCGGCCGGCCTGTCCCTTCGGCACTTCAATGTCAAAGAATTTGTGCGTCCTGTCTGACTTCTCCCACGTTGAGCCGCCGTCGATCGGTCCATTGACGTTCAGACGCACCGTGCCGTCGTGATCCTTGATCTGCAAATGGACGGGCAGTATATCCTGCGTCCAGAACGGACGTGTATTGGCATACAGTTTGAATTTTTTGCATCCCTTGGGCACATAGAAATAGAGCGGGGCTGAATCGCCTTCCTCCTCAATGGTCAAAGGCGACTGCGGACTGGCTTCAAAACAGGCGCCGCCCTGATGAAGAAATTGAATTGCCAGACGCCGTGACGCTGGTTTGATGACAAGGCTGTAATGGTCGCCCGTCGCCATCGCTGGAAGCGAGAGAGTGGTCTGCATGTCCTTCGTTTTTGCCACCGGCTTGACCAGTTTCCCATCCATCCCGTAAATGCGGATGTCAGGATGATTGCTTCTGGGTTGCGGGCGCGTGTATTGCAATCGAACTGGCTCATCCCCAGCGCCCGAAAGATAAACGACAATGGATCGCTCAATCGCACGATTAGTCGTTTGGATCGTGTGCGCCTGTTGATCCAGCGATAATGAATCGTGCGGTGCGTACAACCGCTTATCAGTCGGCGGCGGATTAAAGCCGTCAGCCACCAACCGATCAATCTGCGCAGCGGTAGTCGGTGTTCGTAATCGTTTCTGTTCACGTTGGCCTGAAGTGGTTGCCACAGCGATCAGCGAATAAATATCAAGCCGAGGGACGATAACGGCGCAACCTTCACGACCCGATTCCAACGGCAGCGTTTGCCCTTCGTGCCCTAGTCGGTACAGGGTGGCGCGCGTTGCCTTCAACCCCTCAGGGAGCGGCACCACAACGCGTACATTTTCAAGTGAAGCGATTGCCTGCTTAATATCTTCATTGGTGTGGTCCACATCGTAGTTGACCAGGTGCATCCAGAAGCGGCTGTTGTTGCTGTTGCGCGTGAGGTTCGTCAACAACAAGGGATACCGGTCGGGCAACACGCAAGATGGTGTCTCGCCCAGCAGTTCAAACAGCGCCCCGTGAAGCTGTTGGGCGGATCGAATTTTCTCGTCCAGCGCTCCGGGGATATATGCGGTGCGCCCTTTCCCGACCTGACGGAAGATTACAGCGTTCTGGTCGGCAGAAGGGAGTATTGTTTTGAAGGCATTCTCTTCGCGATCCAAACCTTCCCAGGTGCGCGTGCCGCATTCGCCGATGAATACCACTTTGCCACCTTGCCGGACAAATTTCTCAAGTTCCGCTACCTGTGAATCTTTCACGCATCGCAGCCAGGGAACAATCAGCACATCCATCGGGCGCTGCGCAAGTGTCTGTTCCAGGATCGTCAGATGGGCTACCTGCAATGGGATATGTTGCGTGTGCAGAATGTTGGAAACCTGATACGCCTGGGTGTCGTTGGACGGCCTGTTAAAGCCTCGATACAGCCAGGAATCCGCCAAGGAGAAAACAACGCCCACGCGCGCCGCAGGAATCATCTGGCGCACCTGCGGTGTGATCGAATGCATGAAGTCGACCATCGGCAGTGCGTAAGACCCCGCAATGGCCTTGCGTCCCGGATGCCCCTCTCTTGCGGCATCCACACGCATGTTGCCCAGCAGCGCCAACCCTTCGGCCAACGCAAGTGTGGCCGTTGCGACATTTCGACCGATGCGATCCCCCTTGTAGCCGGCTTTCACCAACACGGGTTCACCCCAGAGCCGTCCCGCGCCGTATTGATAGTCGTAGACGTTGTTGCTGTTCTGCCAGTTTCGATTGACATCGCTGGCACGATACGAAACAACACCCGGCAGCGCGTAGTGCCCACGACGAACAAAGGGCGTTACCGCACACTCTGAGCAATAGCTGTCCACCCAGTCACCCCAAGATGCAACATTGTGCACGTTGCCGCCCAGAACCCGCCACCAATAGCCTTCGCCGTGGTAGATGAAGTGAAATCTGTCCGGCCCCAGAACGGATTCAACCGCTTTCTTCATCTCATGGCAGTAGTCGCGCAGCAGGGTGTTGTGATAAAACTCCCGGCGAAGACGCTCGAACCGGTTGGCGATCTCGGCCGGTGCCCCCTTGGGTGTGAGAATCGGCAACGGCTGCGCCGGGTCCACCTGCAGGATCTTGCGGATTTCCTCCGGCTGATAATTGGCGCGTATCCACTGCTCGAATTTTTTGCGCGAGAATTCGCTGTAGTCCGTCGGGCAGCCGATTAAACCATCGAGGTCGATGAACACCGCGTTGACCGGCATGTAACCGTCTTTGCGAATCCGATTGTTCCAGAGATGCGCAGCGTTGAATCTCGCCATGTCCGCCATGATGCGCACGGCATCAGGGTTGGCGAAGCAGAGCGGCCCTAACTGTCTTGACTTGTAGGTATAAGCCAGACGCTCGGGCAGTGGCTCCACGCCGTCCCGAACAGCCCGGGCATATTCTTCAGAAACCGCGACCAAGTCCTCAAACCGCTCCGGCCGTTCACCGGTCAGGATTCCCGCGGCGCGATACTCGTCCCAGCGCTCCCACATCCCACGGTTGAAATACCACAAAACTGACCCCGGATCGTCGGCGAACGCCTGTAGCTTTTGAGGGTCCTGATCGGGCTTTTCCTTGTAGCTGATTTGATGAGGAAAGTACCACATGTAGAGATACTTACCGCCCCATTTAAAAAAATCCTGCGGATAAGTCATCGCCAACGAATGAGGCCGCAGTTTCTCATACATCTGAGCATCCGCACCGGCCTCACGCACATACACCACAGATTGGAATTGCTCTTTCGCCGGCTCTTGTGCGCATATCGCGCTCACCATCAATATCATGAACACCACTGCCAAACCGAATTCGTACTTCCTGGCCACCACCACAAGCTCCTTACGTATGTGGTCCAACACAAGGCCTACACGTACAGAACGCGCAGGGCTCATTGGAACTGTTGTTGAATTGGTAACTCATCCCGCCTGTATCACCACCCCAGGTTGTCGACAGTCGCCGCATCCTTCATCGCGTGCTCCTGAGTCATCTGCCACTCCCCCGGCAAAGTGGCGGCATGGCCGTCGGCATAGGCCGCATTGGCGCCCTGACCATGTACCCAGAATCGATGCTCCCAAATGATGCCGGACCCGGGAAACTTCATCCCTCGGCCAACGTAAGCCTCAACGTGATCACGGTAGTTGGGCAGCGGGTATGCCAGATGTGTGAACATGCCGGCGAGCGCAAAGCTGCCGTCCGACTGTTCACTCCACCGAGAGTCCGCAAGCAGGATGGCTTTAGCGGGAACTAAAAAGTCATCCAGTGAATAAGCGCCGAGATAGTTTTTCGAACGCGGCGGATAAGTGGACACACTTGCGCGCGGGCCAAGGCAGATGGCCAGAATTGAGTAATGGGATTCGGTGATGCCTCCCCAATTGTTATTCCAACTGACTTCGCTGATCGGGCCGTGTTCCGCGACCATCCCCGGGCAAGTAAACATGTCGTTGCCGGGCAGATTCTTGTAGTTGCGATAATTTCCTCCGCCGCTGACATAACCCAGCGCCAACCAGTGGTCGAACGAGGATGCCGTACCTCTTACTTTGCCGAACGTACCTTGAATGTGATCGGGAAAATCGTCCACAGTATAGGAACTGACACCGGTCGGAGAAGAATTGTAATGCGCGTAGACCGGCGCGGCATATCCGTGATGGTCCCCGCTATAGCTTCGGGCGGTGATACTTATCTGCCTGAGATTGCTCAGGCACGCCGCCGACTTTGCAACACTGAGGCTCTTCTGCAGCGCCGGCAACAGCAGCGCGATCAGCAGCGTCACGATCGAGATGACCACAAGCAATTCAATAAGGGTGAAGCCGCTTGGTTTCGCTGCCGTTCGTCTGTGTCGGTCCATGGCTAGACCTTTCTGACAAGAAATTGTTTCGCTGAACTTTGACACATATGATTACGCGAGTTATCATGCTGAATATTAGCGATACCCAAACGCGCTGTCAAGACATTTGGCCAATTCATCCAAAGAATGAACGGGGCGACAGCCGTTCAACAACCGGAGACTGTCTGATGACCCAATTAGTAGAAGTCCGCGAAGCTGCCACGACACAGGCATTTTGCCACCGGGAGCAATGTGCGGGGGTGGATCGCCAGCACATGCTGCGCGAGTTACCACGAGGCATGCATTCCATGGCCTTCCAGGACATGATCGAAGTGGGCGAGGGCTGGGTGCGCTCGGTGACGCCAATGCAGAAAGATGATGCAAATCCATTTACAGGTGTCGATGCCGGCTATCCCAGTGTCGTGCGACGGCCCGACGGCGCCTGGCAGATGTGGTGTCACGACCGCTACTGGGAGAGCGACGACGGCCACAAATGGCAAGCGCCTCGTCTGGGCCTGCACGAAGTGAATGGCTCCAAACGGAACAACGTCGTGTTTCACGAGGTGGCCGAATGGGACCCCTGTCTGGACCGATCTGTTCCACCTCACATGCCCGCCATCACATGGGACGCCGGCGCGTCCAGTGACGACATGCGCTATCGGGCGTTCGGCATGTTCCTCGTCGCGCCGGGATCGGGGCATCTTTCAACATACGCGTCGGCCGACGGCATCCGTTGGCGCGTGTTAAAGGACAAAGCCATCATTGTGCGCAACGATTCCCAGCATCGCGGCTTTCGCGATCCAATCAATAATCGCTGGCGCGTGTACCATCGGCCCGGCTGGAACGCGCGTATGATCAGCATGTCTGAAAGCAAAGATGCGGACGGCCTGGACTTCAGCAAAGCTCACCCGAGCCTTGAACCGGACGTGTATGACAAGCTGCGCACGCTGGAACACTATGCCATCAGCGTGTTTCCATATGACGGCGGCTATATCGGGTTTCTTAAAATGTACGAAAAGCGCTGGGACAGCCGTCGCTGCTGGCTGGAACTGGTGGTCAGTCGCGACGGCTTTAACTGGCAGCGATTGCCCGACCGAACCCCCATACTTCCCCTCGGCGGCGATGGCGCCTGGGATGCGTACTGCCACAGCCCGGGGCATTCGCTCGTGGAAGTCGAGGGTGGACACTGGTTCTACTACGACGCCTGGAACACCGCGCATATCGGATTGATCAAAGCCAATGGCAACGTGGGCGTGGGCCGGGCCTTCCTCCCGCGACGTCGGCTGATGACGTGCACGGCCACAGCGCGCCGGTCGTGGATGCGCAGCCACGCCATGCTTCTGAATGGCCGGGAGCTGCGCGTCGATGCGGATGCCAGTAACGGTGAACTACGCGCGTCTCTGCAGCGATTCGATGGGACCACGCCGGAGGGCTTCGGGGCTGACGACTGCACCCCGTTGACCATCGCGTGCATGGAAGCGCCTCTGCGATTCACCGGCGGAAACCTGTCACAATTCGCGGGCCAGCCGCTACGGATCATCCTGGAAGCGACCAAGGGGGTAAAGCTGGACGCGATTGGCTTGGTGTAGATACGGCAATTCAGTACATATTCGCACGTTGCCCAATAGAAAAACACACCCGAGCAAATGGATGCTCAGGTGCGTATTCGATTCGTTTATTAATGTGTCTTGACTCAAATCGTTGCCAAAGCAATCAATGAGCCATCGCGTAGGCGTCCAGTGTTTCCGCATCAGGCCCGCGGACGGTCAAGCCGCGCGGGCCGGAGCCGACGCGCGTGATGGACTTGGCCGGCTCACCGGTTTTCTTGAACTCTTCCAGATCCTTTGAGTCGTTTCGGAATATCCACAGGCGCCCGTCAACAATCTTGGTGTAGAATCCCGGCTTGGCGACCAGGTATTCGTTGATGGTGTCACGGTCCGGACCACGAACCGTCATGCCGCGAGGGCCGGCGCCGATTAGTGTCACACTCTTAGCCGGTTCGCCAACTCGCTTGTACTCCGCAAGGTCCTTGGTGCCCGGACGGAAAACCCAGATGCGACCTTCAGCTACTTCCGTAAAGAAACCAGGCTTGCTCACCAAGTATGAATTAATCGTGTCGCGATCCGGACCACGGACGGTCATGCCGCGACGGCCGGCACCAATCAGCGTGACGGACTTGGCCGGCTCGCCATACTTCTGATATTCAGCCAGTTCCTTTGAGCCCTTGCGGAAGACCCAAAGACGGCCGTCTTCAACATCCGTTACATATCCCGGCTTGTCATAAGGACTGTGATGAGCTGACTTCGTCGAAGACGAAGAACTTGCTGTTGTTGTTGATGAAGCGCAGGAAACGAGCACACTACCCACCACCAGAATCGCCGTTGCCAACCAGACATGACTTCGTTGCATCGTTAGTCTCCAGAATAGTTCCAATGTCGCGGTTATTGCCACGGTCAATGCGCAGCATCCCAATCTGCATGGAACTATAAAAAGACAGCTAATGTCAACAAGGCATCTGTGGATCGCTTACTAATTCCTAACGATTCATATCGCGTTTAATTGGTTTCGCTTGTGCGACTAATTAAAGACTTAAATCCATTTCACGCGAAGCGCGTGTCGCGGCTTGTTAACCGTTTTGTAACTTTACTGATCGGCGTTTGCGCGACGGATCATCCCCTGGCACAAACGCGCTACAGTGCAATTAAAAAACGAATCATTCAGCGCGCTCATGCCAGCGGCGTGATCGCACGAGCACCAAAGCGCCAAACAGCCCGAGGATACCAAGCGTCGCAGGCTCGGGCACGACTGCAAACGCGCCGACTTCAGCAACCGCGCCCGAGCCGCCCATGTTCACACGAATCCGATCGAATATGTCGGCGAAGTTGACGGTCTGCAGACTGCTGTCGCCCAAGCCGAGCATGCTGTAGGTGTTGACCAGTGTGCTGCCGTCGTACAGATCGATGGTGCCGACTTCGTCCGCTTCGATATCAAGCAGCGTGACATAGCCGCCTTCATTCGTACGATCAAAGAAGAAATCGAAGTAACCGGCAGCCTTGCCGCCCTCATCATCCGGATCAGTAATCACGTCGTTGACCGGATCGAAACCACTTCCGCCATCGTTCTCGGAAATCACCAGGACGTTGCCCATGGGCGCGTGGATGGTGCCAAGGCCGGTGCGCAAATCTTCATCACCGCCGGTCGGGTTCTGTGAATCAAACGCGATGCCGTAGTGGAAAAACCGGTTATGGTTCATGGTGATGACAAGTACACCGACGCCGAGGTATTCGTCATCGATGACCTGGCCCGGCTGAATCGGATTGCCGGCAGCGTCATCATCAAAATTGAGAATGATGTCCAACGGCCCCGCCTGTGCGAACGTCGTGATTGCCAGTACGGCTGCGAGAAATACAAACCCAGTACGTGTCATCAGATTTTCCCTTCAGTTGCCTGTTTTGCGTCTCTGACTGAAGACCACTGTTGGCCCTGCTCGCACACTGGTATACCGAATTACAAAGGACAAATAAATCTTTTTTGTTGCCGCCGAGTGGATTTAGGCTGAAATAAGGTCCGTCTGGCGCGGTTGTAGGGGTTGGAGCGATTGCGATCGCGATACACTGACAACACTCAAACAGGCTTGGCTTCCAGTTGCCGGAGAATAAACATGAGGGTCATCTGCGTTTCGCTACTACTGATCGCCGCCCAGACAGTCATGGCCCTTCCCAACCATTCGCACGACACCCAAACAGCCCCCGTTCCTGTTCCCAAGGCAAAGCCACTGACACACGAGCAGGCAGCCTCGCTTGTTCTCGAAGCACGTAACAATTACAAGCAGCAACTGATCGATGCGTTGACAACATTCAACACCTCTGCCGGCGAACTGGCACCCAACGCGGACGAAAAGACACGCGACCTTATTGCCAGCCTGCGTAAAACAATTGATCAGCAAGTCGCAGCACTGAAAGACAATCAGTACGTCACGGATGAAGCCGCGCAATACAACGACTTCAACATCGAGCCGTTGAAGCAACTGCGCACAACTTATCTCGAGCAGATTGGGAAAACCGACGACGCCTATTTCAGCACACTTCGCGCCGCACTGGCAAAAGACATTGACGGCCACATCGGTGAAATGATGATGCAGCAACTGGATGAGTCGAATGACGCCAACCTGATGTGGCTGCTGATGGATCACTTCTGGCATCACCAGGAATTCGACACGCCGCCCGGCAGCTACGAACGGATCATTCGCCTGTGTTACCGATACGTGGAGTTGGAGCCGCAATCACCAACCGTCTACAGCAACGCGGCGTGGCTGCTCTGGTCGCGATGGGTCACCTGGAAAATGAACAAAGACAAGGTCACAATCGGCGAGGGTGATGATAAAGCCGCCCTGCGCTTCTTACTGCGCGGCCGCGAAGCGAACATGGACAATGCCCATTACCACTTCGACGCCGCCATGACCTTGTGGGGCCTGGCGAAGAACCATGATGCGAGTTACTACCAGTTCATCGTCGAATCACTGAAACTCGGTGACACCAAAGTTACTGAAACGCGCCTGCAGATCCGCATTCGTCTGACACTCGGCCATGCCTACCGCTATCAGAAAAAGTATGACGAAGCGCGTAAGGCTTACCAGAGCGTTCTGGTGATCGACCCGGAACACAAGATTGCCACGCGTATTCTGGGAGAACTGGAAGAAGAAACGAAAGAACCGGCAGTCGCGGAATAACGATCAATCCACTGATCCATTCGATAAGCCCTTGAACCTTCGGCCAGACACACGCTAACCTAGTCCCCTATCGACTTACCGACAGTGACGGTAATCTGCTATATGCATCGCCCTAATTACAAGGACGTTCGATCGTGAGTCAACCATTTATCAACAAACTCCAACCCGCACCAGTCGGCGGCGGGTTTGCCATGGAAGATTACTGGGTGTGGTGCGGATCGGCGATTCGCGGTGAAGATAATCGCTACCACCTGTTCGCGTCGCGCTGGCCGCGCGCGTTGCCGTTCTTTGACGGGTACCTGACACACTCGGAGATTGTACGGGCGTCCGCGGATACGCCGACGGGGCCTTATCAATTTGAAGAAGTCATCCTCGGAGCGCGCGGTGAACAATATTGGGACGGGCAGATCACGCACAACCCGTCGGTGTTGCGCGTACAGGACAAGTTTCTGCTGTTCTACATCGGCGCCACCTATGCGGGTGCCAAACCGACGCCGGAGGAAGTTCACGCCGGGTGTCCGCAAGCCAAACAATGCTATCCCACCATCCGGATCGGCCTGGCAACGGCGGATTCAGTTAAAGGCCCGTGGCATCGACCTGACAGACCCGTGCTGGAACCCAGGCCGGGCAAGTGGGACAACACCGTTGTAACCAACCCTGCTCCATGTGCGCGCCCGGATGGGTCGATCATGCTCCACTATCGATCCAACACCCCGAACGGTTTGCGCCTCGGCGTAACGGGCGCGGAACGATGGGATGCGCCTTATGTACGTCTGCGCGATGATCCGGTTATCCAGTTCGAGGCAGGGTTTGTCGAGGACCCGTTCGTGTGGTGGGCACACGATCATTTTGGAATGATCGCCAAAGACTGGACCGGCCAGATCACCGGCGAACAAGGCGCGGGGATTCACGCAACCTCTCCCGACGGCCTGGACTTCGAACTGGCCGATCCGAATAAAGCCTATTCGCGCCACATCCAATGGGACGACGGGTCCACAGTCGAGCAGAGCCACTTCGAGCGCCCGCAACTGCTCATTGAAGACGGCCGACCCACCCACCTGTTCGCGGCCACAGGTGACGGCGAGCATGGCTTCCACTTTACGCGCAGCTGGAATATGGTGGTTCCACTGAACAACGGCGCATAATCAATGCTCTGTACGTTGAAGATGAAATCACCATGAACACGATCGTCATTCTCTGCGACACACTGCGGCGTGACCACTGCGGGGCATACAACCTCAACGGTCGAACCCTGAATGAACTGGGCAGTACCGAGCAGCCAAACTGGTTTGTCGACACGCTGAATATGCGCCGGCTGGCCCAGCGCGGGACCACGTTCGACAACTGCTGGTGTGGTTCCACGCCATGCATGCCCGCGCGGCGCGACATTTATACCGGCCGATTCGAATTCCTCGAACGTGGCTGGGGGCCACTGGAAGAATGGGACATTGATCTGCCGTCACAGGTTTCGGCCGTGACGGGTAAACATCCACACGTCGGCCTCCACGACATCGCGCAGCGTGGCGGGCGCATCAGCCAGCTAATCACGGACCACATGTGCCTCTGGTCAAAAGGCAGCGGCAATTATCACATGGGATACACAGGCTTTGAGTTCATTCGAGGCCACCAGTGGGATAACTGGATCACCGACCCGATTGACGCCGATACGCACGGCCTGTGCCCGGCCAACCTCAACAAAGGGTGGTACGACCGACACGTCATCAACAACGCACAGATCCGCGATGCAAAAGGCGAAGACGGCTACTTCGCGCACCAGGTATTTGATGCTGCATGTGACTGGCTCAAACGCAATCGCGAGCACAAGGACTTTTATCTGCATCTGGACTGCTTTGATCCACATGAGCCATGGGACCCGCCGCGCGAACTGGTCGAGCAGTTCATGTCGGACGCTTACGAAGTGCCGGACATCATGTGCCACGCGCCTTATGCCGACTGGCGCGAGGCAGGACTGACCGAACAGCAGCTACGCAGCTACCAGGCGCGTTATGCTGCGATGTGCGTGATGGTCGATCGCGCGCTGGGCAAACTGATGCAATGCATGGACGAACTGGACCTCTGGAAAGACACGCTCGTCATTTTCACCACCGACCATGGCACGTGGAACGGCGAACGCGGGCGCATCGGCAAGCTCGGCGTACACCAGCACGACGGCGGCGCCCATATCCCGTTTGTCATATGCCATCCTGACCCAGGCACACACGGCCAGCGTCGCGAGCAACTCGTGCAATTGGTCGATATCTATCCCACAACGCTGGCCGCGGTAAACCGACCGATGCCGGAACAGAATGATAATCGCCCAATCCACGGCGTCGATCTATTACCGGCAGTCCTGGACAACAGCGCGCCAACGCGCGATTACGCCGTCACCGGCATGTTCGGCCACAGCGTCACGATCACTGATAGCCAATGGATTCTGCATCAGTCGCCGGTTGACGACAATCGCCCACTTTTCTGGCACGGCTATACGGATTCGTGCTTTGCGCTCGCCCTGCCGCTCGGCCCGGTTGTTGACGATCAACGCGAAGTGCTCAAACCGCCAGGCGCCCAGTCCTTTGGCCCGACATGGCTCAGTGACAAACAGACTGACCCGATCGAGCTGACGAATCTCGCGCAGGATCAACCGGATGAATTGGCGCGCCTGCAAGCCGCGCTCACCGAAGAACTGCAACGACTCAAGGCGCCGGATTGGCAACTGGATCGGCTCGGACTGGCCGTGTGATAAACGCGGCACATCAACGTCTACGTTGACTGACGGACAACCAGTTGATGAGAGAGCGCCCGGTGAACCGGAGCGCGCTTCGGATCAGCAAGACGCTGAACCGCCAGTTCAATTGCAGCGGGCGCCATCGCTTCAATCGGCTGCTCTACGGTCGTCGGCGCAAGGCGCATCAACCGCGGAGAAGCGATGCGGTCGTAACTCACAACAGCTATGTCTTCCGGAATACGGACGCCCGCATCGAGCAATTCGATCATAAAATGGCTGGCGATCAGGGAGTTCAGGTGAATCACCGCCGAGGGCAGGTCGCCTTCGTCAAGCATCGTACGGGCAATATCGATCCCCATCTGCTGCAGGTCAGACACGTGCGTGACGCGGTCGATATGACGTGACCGGCCGCCGGCCGCGCGCATTGTCTGCTCGCAACTTTTTCGAAGTGGATGCGCCTCAGGGCAGACGATCGCCACATCCTCTCGGCCGCGCTCAAGCAGATGTTCAGCAGCAAGCCGACCCGCGTCTGAGAAATCCAAATACACGGTGTCGCATTGAAGGTCGGGCTTGAGATGCGTACCGACGAGAATCACCGGCAGGCGATCGGCCCAGTCGGGTAACTGCGCATCAAGCGGTCCTTCACACAACACGATAATCGCATCCACCCCAATTTCGTGAAACGTCGTGATCCAGGGCGATTTGAACCAAGGCCCTTTCGACAGCGCCCCCAATCCGAGTACGGGACGATGGCTCTGGCCATACAACTGATCCATCAACTGAGACACGAGGTCGATCTGAACCGCGTCATTAAGCCGGCGTGCAAAAATGCCAATGGTGTTGCTTCGCCCATACCGAAGCTGGCGAGCCGCGAGATTAGGTCGGTACTGCAGCTTTCGGGCGACGTCGAGGATGGCGGCCCGCCGCTCTTCAGAAATCTCTGATGATCCACGCAGCGCCAGTGAAACCGCGGTGTGGGAGCACCCTGCCTCGGTGGCGATGTCGTGCAGCGTGACGCGCTGGCTGGAGGGGTTGGGGGCGATCTTTCTGGCCATGGTCTATCAGCGATTTCAGGGGCTTGGCGAGTCAAATCCACTACATGATACTTGACAGGCGGCACCTCCGACATACAATAATACTAACTTTCACGTGAAAGTAAAGCGTTTTGAGCAAATACGCAATGGCCACCTCCAGACGACTTCATCCTCGAAAGGCAGTGCTCTTTGCCGTGATCGCCGTACTTTTTGCGGCAGCGGCCTGGCAATGGCGACCGTCGCCGCAGCAGCAGCGCGTTGATCGTGTCTACTTCCTTGATGAAGGTGACGATACGCTTTTCGTTGCAGATGCCACCGCCTTGCCGCCGATCGAAGCGCCTTCCGGTGTTAACGGGGTTCGGGCTTATGTTTTCAGCTGTTCAACCTGCGCCGACGCGTCATCGCGCCAGATCGGTTTCGTCACCCGGTATACCGACGAACTGAAACGGGCAATGGCCAACGCGACAATTAACGCTTCGCTGGAAGCGCGCGGCACACTCGTACGCCGACCGGGTCAAACGCAATGGTACGCCATGTCAGACGACGGCGCGGCAATCGTTCAACAAGTCTTCAGCGCCTGCCCGCAGGGAGGCCGTCAGCGCGAATGTCTTCCGTAGCCGTCCCGCTCATCTCTTCTAAAAAGGAGACCGACAAGATGCATCGCATCCATTCAAGATTACGCTTCGGATTCACGCTCATCGAATTACTCGTAGTGATCAGCATCATCTCATTGCTGATTTCAATTCTGCTGCCGTCTTTGTCAGCGGCACGCTCCACAGCCATGCAAACGCAATGTGCCGCGAACCAGAAACAATTGGGCGTCGTCAGCGAAACCTATCGCGCGGAAGAGGGATACTTCTCCATGGCCCTGATGCAGGCCAATCCGGACGGATCAAGGATTGCTCCATGGAACGAACTGACCCGAGGCTATACGTGGGTGACCGTCCTTGAAAAATATGTTGGCGGTTTTGACTGGGCGGATGACAACGACAACGTGATGTTCGCCAATGATCAGAGCTTCATCGAAAACATAGGCCCGTTCCGCTGCCCGTCGTGGTCGAATCCGGCGGTGTTTCCCAATGGGCCGGACTTCGAATTCAGCGGTCATAACCCTTACCTTTCGCCGGCCGTCAGCTACGCATGGAACGGCGGGCTGGGGATTCATAACCACGAAACGGTCTTTCCGAACTTGATCAGGGAACTGTGGTCGCCTTCAGACAAAGCAATCATGATCGATGCGTATGTCATCTGGTCCATGAACAACGGTTACTACCACACCGCCCGGCCAACACGTGCAAGCACGGACGGACGGCTCGGCTGGGGTGACGGCGACGGCATCTTCATGGTGTTTCACCACGCCAGTGCTGTAGAAGCACCCAACGGCTGGTACAACCGATTGAACGCAGGCGGCGTTCACAACAACGGCTCAGCTGGTGGCGGTTATCGCCATACTGGCGAAGTAGCCAACCGCCTGTTCGCGGACGGTCATGTGGACAATTACGACCAGGACGCTTCGTCGAACGACTTTCGTCTCAACCCGCATGCGTGGCCCAAGAAGACGAACAACACGAACTTCGGGGGGTTCAACTATTGAGCGCCAGACCGGCACTGGCTTGCGCGCTGTGGCTGCTGCTGACGGCCACGGCTCTCGGAGAAGACACCGTACGTACGACACCCGGCGAACTGTATGTCGAACCCGCGACATTGCATTCGCTTGGGTTTCAATGGACGGTCAAAGGTGACACCAATCGCAACGGCCGCGTCTCCGTTCAATACCGCCGCGCGGGCGAGGAAGCGTGGCATGAAAGCCACGGCCTGTTGCGCCTCATGGGCGAGACCGTCGCACCCCTGTCGAAAAAATACGCCTACACCTGCGGCAACCTGTATGCCGGCAGCATCCTCTTTCTAAAACCGGCCACGCAATATGATGTGCGGCTGACATTAATCGATCCCGATCATGGCGATCAGCCCGTGGCAATGCGTGAGCTGGGTGTCGCCACCAAGACGCCGCCGCGGGTATTTGATGGCGGACGGCAACTGCATGTCTATCCGTCGGGTCATGAGGGCAAACGCGAACAACCCGCGTTCGACGACTTTGCAGCCGCGTACGCTGCCGCGACACCCGGCGATCAGATACGCCTGCATGCGGGTGTCTATGGTGGCAACTACAAACTGAACAAGCGCGCTTCGCGCGACAAGCCGATCGTGATTCGAACCACCGGTGATGGCGAAGTGACATTTACCGGTAGCGGCACCGTGTTCGATACCTCTAATGCCACTCACCTCTGGATCGAAGGGTTGACCATCCGCGAATACGGCATTGCGATCGATGCCCCTGAACCCGTTGTCGGTCTGACTATCACACGCTGCCGGTTCATCGACAATCATTACGGCGTCGCCACACGCTCACCCGCATCGCGCGACATCCTCATCAGCGACTGCGAATTCATCGGCACCGAAGGAAGCTGGCACGACCGCAAAAATAAAAGTCCCTATAAGGCCGTACGCCTCGCCGGGCAAGGCATCGATGTCTGCTACAACCGCGTGGTGAATCACTGGGATGGACTGAGCACCTGGCGATGCAATCTCACCGAAAATCCTGCTGCCAAACTTTGCGCGATTGACTTCTACAACAACGACATCAGCCAGATTATTGACGACAATGAAGCGGACTACGGCCAGCACAACATCCGCTTCTTCCGCAACCGCATCACAAATGCGTTCATCGGCCTCAGCGCACAACCGATCTTCGGCGGCCCGTGCTATTTTGTGCGCAACGTCATGTACAACATCACGCGCGGCGTGCCGTTCAAGCTGAATCGCCAGCCCGCCGGCGTGCTCATCTATCACAACACCACCGTAACCTCCGCCGACGAATATGTCGTTGACTTCTCAGACCGCTGGTCAAACATTCACGTGTACAACAATCTCTTTCTCGGCCATGGTGAAAAAGCGCTGCGCGGCGGGCCGGTGCGCGGGGGATTCGCACGCTTTGATTACAACGCATGGCGCTCGGCCGATCCGATGACGGTGGTGTGGACTGATCCGTGGATCAAGGAAGGCATTGTCTATCATTCATATAAGCCCGATGTTCTTCCACTGTCGCAGCTTCCCAAACGGTTCGGCATCGAACAGCATGGCGTGCTGGTCGGGTTTGATGCCGTCAAAAGCATTCAGCCCGCTGACGATTCACAGACCTATTCCCCGAACTTCGGCGATGCGCGTCCGCGCGCCGGTTCACCATTAATCGACGCGGCCAAACGTATTCCCGGCATCAACGACTACTTTACAGGCACTGCACCCGACATCGGTGCTTTTGAATTCGGACAGCCCCAGCCCCACTACGGCCCACGAGAAAAAGCACCATGATCCGGACTGTCAATCCATGCGGTATGTACCTGTCTGATACCGCGCTCGAAGGAGAGCGCCGAGTTGATGATGTCTACCCGGCCCATCCCAACGGCATCCCCATCAGTCACAATCGCTGGCTGATCGTCTTTGCAACGCGCGGCTATCGCGGCATTGATGACGAACGCAGCATTCATTACCGAATTTGTGACGGTTCACCTGTCGGGCGGGTTATCAAGAAAGGCGTCCTTACCAGGTCGTTTAACGAGTGGGACCCGTTTGGTGATGGTACATCCTGTTTTAAACATCACGGTTCACCCGTGGCATTCGGCGTGCCCAAAGACGCGATCATCAACGGCAAACCCGCGCCAAATGCCAATCGCTTTGTGGTCAAGTGGTATCGCTGTGGCCGCGTCGTGGTAAATGATCCCGAGTACGGCCCAATCATTCCTGACATCCCGGGTCCGGTGCGCGCGCGATATCCGGAAGTAGCGGCGCACGAGCAAGAACTGATGAACCGCACCATCGGCGTGGAGTGGATGCAACTGAAACTAAATGAGGCCGAGGACGACATCGAAGTACTGATGCAGCCGCAACTGATGCGCTTGCCCGAGAACGGTGAAGCATCACCGATGAATCATGCGTTTACCACGCCGGTGCCGCTGGAGAGTTCGTGTGAGCAGTGGGTCCACGTGCATTCCGGCAATGCTGTTATCTACCCAATCAAACTGGCTTACAACGCGCGTCGAGGGTTATACGAATGGCGCGACTGTGGTCCGACGATCGAACACCCCACACATGGGTTCGGTGAAGTCAGCGTGGCGCCGTACAAAGGACGCTGGGTACTGGCCATCCGAACGCTGGCGAAAGATCGGAGTAACCGGGGCATGGTCTGGGTGCAGACGGACGATCCGGTAACGCTTCCCGATCCGCAATATACGTGGGAGCTGGCCGACGCAGGCACCGCCGCATGGACCAGCACGCCGCTGTCTTTGTATCGCGGGCCGGATGATACGCTGCTTTTATTAAGAGGAGACCGGGCGGTATCAGGGCGCTCATCGCATCGTGATCCGCTTTACCTGTTTGAGATTGATCCCGACGACGACTTTCGCCGCCTGAGCAACCACACGATCTTTGACGGCTTTGACGTGCTCGGTCCTGAAGAACGACGCAACGACCAACGAAGCGGGCTGATCGCGGACATGGGCAAACTCTTACCCCACATGGGTGGCCGGTCGCAGTGGATCGTTCATCGAGTAAGACCATCGGCGCGCACCATACCATCGCCGAACGGCGAGGCAGTAACGCAGACAGAAAAACAGTGTGCCGGTATCTATCACGCTGAGGTTATTTACGACCATGAGCCGTCGGCCATGTGGACCTTTGCCGGCGGAAATGGCAACTAAGCGAAATTGCTTGTAAACCTGCTGATTTGAATGGTTTGAACTCAAAACAGATTTGGGTAAGGTAATTTCTTACCTGTGCAAACATATTCAGGGCTGCATGGATACTTCCAAGATTGAAATTTAATGACCACCCTTCACTTTCAAAACACGTTGCCAGAGGTCACGCTTCCGATCCAACTCTCCGGTTTTCAGTTCAAAGTTCGAGCCATGCTGCCCGACATTGGCGAGGGGCAATGGCATCACGGCGATATGCAGAAGGAAGACAAACTGCTTGGCGGCTCAAACGGAACGTTAAGTCGAACCACATGGAAGCGAACCGGTGGCGAAGTTGAACTGGCTTATTGGCGCGCGGCGGACGGAAAAACGACCGCCATTCAACTGAGCATGCAGAACACATCCGATCGCGATATCGTCGCGTCCGACCTTGTCCCGGTTCAGTGCGTCTTATCACAGACGCTGAGCGAATCGTGCCCACCGATTGATCAATGGCGCGTCCTGCGACAGGCGGCGATGAAGAATGATGTGCCGACCGCGTTGCGTCCGGGCGTGATGGATGAGGACTATTGCCAGGCGATCGCCGGCGCGACCGAGCAGGGAGATCTTGTGGATCAGTCAGACGTCACGTCACAGCCGATTCGTTGTAATCCATTTGTGGCAATTGATGTCGGCGACGGCAATGAAAAATATCTGATCGGACTGCTCGGCCAAGTCGATCATCTGGGCGAGTTGGTGTTGACGTCAAACGTTGGCACGGGTGAGATCGAACTGAAAGCGCATTGTTACTTTGACAGCGTCGCCATCCCCGCCGGCGAATGGCGACACAGTGACTGGGTGTTGTTCAGCGCCGGTCACGAAACAGGACAGCTGATTGATGCGTATGTCCAGTCAGTCAAGAGCCATCATGCGGTGGCCGAACCTTCGAGCAAGCCACCGTCCGTATACTGCAGTTGGTATTACTACGGCCTTGACTTCACCCAGGCGGACCTTGAAGAAAACCTGAACGTATTGGATCGGCAACGAATCCCGTTTGATGTGTTACTGATCGACGATGCATGGAGCCAGGCGTGGGGTGAGTGGTACCCGAATAGCCACTGGCCGGATGGCATGAAGCAGGCATCCGACGCCATCCGGCAACGCGGTTATCGACCCGGTATCTGGACATGCCCGTTTCTGGCCAATGCCAACGGCCGGCTGACGGCTGAACATCCGGACTGGTTTGTCAGACGCGATGATGGCGATGCGGTTATCTTTCACATGGCCGGCACGCAGAACCGGGTGCTTGACCCAACACATCCTGATGTTCAGGCTTGGCTCGAAGCCACATACAAACGAATCACCGAAGAATACGGCTTCACTTACCACAAAATCGATTTTGCGCGCGCGGTGGTGATGGACGATAGCGCACGATTCAGCGACCCAACCGCCACGCGCCTGCAGGCATATCGCCTGGGACTGCAAGCCATCCGGCGCGGCATTGGGAATGACAGTTACCTGAGCGTCTGTGGCGGACACTACGGCGGCTCGATCGGCCTGGCGGACAGCCAGCGTTCCGGCTCGGACACTCAGGCATCGTGGGCCGACCCGCCGGCATTGCCGAAAATCAAACAAAACGTGTTGCGCACGTGGATGGGGCCACTGTGGCATACCGATCCCGATGCCGTCGCACTGCGCCGACGCGAGACGCACTACACGCCGCTACCCAGACTACATCGACTGAGCACCGGAAAGTTCAGCGACGAAGAAGCGGTAACGCTGCTGGTCAATCAATACATCGGTGGCGGCATCGTCTGCTTTGCTGAACGTCTGAGCGAGATCGATGCGGATCGCCTGCAACTGTATCGGCGCGTGATTCCGAACCTCGGCATTGCCGGTAAGCCGCTGGACTGGTTTGAAGCCCAATGCCCGTCCCGATTCGTGCATCATGTCGAGCCGCGTGGCAAGGGCTTGCAGCCCTGGACCACCTTGACACTTTGCAACTGGTCTGATGAAGCGAGCGACCTGACGGTCACGCTTGGCAAGTCATGTCTGCCGGAAAAAATAACAGAGGTGTTTGCGTTCGAGTTGATGGAACAGAAAGCGCTCGGCGTCGTGCACCTCGGGGATACGCTCGTGCTGCAACAGCTTCCCGCCCATGCCAGCCGCATGATTCGCCTGGCGCCATGGGACGGCAAAACGCCTGTGCTCGCTGGGACCGACCTCCACTTCAGCGGCGGCGGCCTTGAGATTGACGAATGGCGTGCTGACGCGCGCGAGGTCACGGGTATGCTCGATACCGAGTGGCGCGTGCCGGTCACGATTACCGTGGCGGCGCCCAGTTCAACACCGCAAGGATTTGAGCTGCACCAGCAGACGATCATGCCGTCGACCAATCGCACCACTTTTCAGGTTCAGCACCAATAAAAAAACCCGAACCAATCGGCTCGGGTTTTCTTTTGTTTTGTTGTCTGTCGCGATCAACGCTTGGAGAACTGGAAGCGCTTGCGAGCACCGGGCTGGCCCGGCTTCTTGCGTTCGACCTTACGCGGGTCACGCGTGAGGAAGTCGTTTTCACGCAACGTCGGCTCCAGTGCCGGGTCGTAGGACTTCAATGCACGAGCCACGCCAAGCAGCACTGCGCCGGCCTGGCCGGTGTAGCCACCACCCTGCACGTTGACGAGCACATCCAGGTTCTTTTCCGTGTTGGTTGCCGTCAACGGGGCGACCGCGGCCTGCTGATCGCGAAGCTCGGTGAAGTACTTGTCAACTTCACGGTCGTTGATCAGGAACTTGCCTTCGCCGGGACGAATACGCACGCGGGCAACCGCTGCCTTACGACGGCCGGTACCCCACCAGTAGCCATACTTGGCCGGCTCCTGCGGTGCAGTAGCGGCCGGTGCTTCTGTTGCTTCTACGGTTTGCGTCTCTTCAGACATAATGAATTCTTCTTAATAACCTTGATGTCGATTACAGTGCCAACGGCTGCGGCTGCTGGGCCTGATGCGGATGTTCACCGCCACGATAGATCTTCAGCTTCTTAAGCATCTGTGTGGCAAGCTTGTTCTTCGGAAGCATGCGGCGAACGGACGCCTCAAGCAGTTGCTCCGGACGATTTTCAAGCATCCAGCCGTAGCTGCGCTGCTTCAAGCCGCTGGGATAACCGGTGAAGTGCTGGAACATTTTGTTCTCAGCCTTGCCGCCGGTGATCGCGAGCTTTTCAACGTTGGTCACCACAATGAAATCACCCACGTCCTGATGCGGGGTGTATGTGGGCTTGTGCTTGCCCATCAGGATGGTGGCCAGCTTGACGGACAGGCGCCCAAGGACCTGATCGGTTGCATCAACCAGATGCCAGTCCTGCGGCACTTCATTATTCTTGGCAAGATACGTCTGACGATTCATCGCCGTAACCTTTGTATGCGCAAGTTAAATCGAGCGAAACAGTGTACCTTGGGCAAAAAACCTGTCAAGCCTGCCGGCTTCTATCCACGGGTTGCCAACAAGTGCGTTAAGATACGATAATTAAACAGCTTGCAGTCAAGGGCCGAGCCGATGGACGCTCAAAAACCGCCCATAATCCAGATTACTGACCTGGCTTTTGCATATCAGCCGCATCAGCCGGTGCTTAAAAGCCTGACCGCCGCTCTGCAGCCCGGCCGCGTGACAGGCCTGATCGGCCCCAATGCGACAGGCAAATCCACGCTCATGAAGCTGCTGTTGGGGCAGTTGGCCCCCGACACGGGGCAGATTCTGCTGGGCGGCAGCCCGATCAACGAACTGCCACCGGCTAGGCGTGCTGCGATGATGAGCTACGTACCGCAGCGCGGGCTGGTTAGCTTTGCATACACGGTCGAGCAGGTGGTCAGCATGGGACGGCACGCCCTGCCACGGGATGAACATGCAATCAACGAAGCGATCAAAAGAACCGATCTGAATTCACTGCGCCACCGGGTTTACAGCGAACTGTCGGTTGGGCAGCAGCAGCGCGTGGTATTGGCTCGGGCAATCGCCCAATCAGCCGGGCAGGGACAGGTCATGCTGCTGGACGAGCCGGTCTCCGCCATGGACCTCTGGCACATTCACCAGACCATGGGCACGCTTCGCGAACTGGCGGCCGACGGGCTGGCCATCCTGATCGTATTGCACGACCTGAACCTGACTGCAGCCTATGCGGACGACGTGTGGCTGCTGCATGAAGGCGAACTGGCTGCATGTGGCCCGTGGGACGAAGTACTGCAGTCACAGCGACTTGAGCCGATTTATCGCGTTCGGCTGGTGCCGCTTCAGGCCGATGCAGGTCAGCGACCTGTGTTTCGGGTCGATGTATCGGATACAATGTCGGTATGAATTTGCAGAGTATCTTCACACTCGGATTCAGCTATGAAGACATCGCCGCGATTGTCGGCGCGGTGCTCGTGGTTGGTGGGGCCATTGTCCGAGGCATGAAGAAACAAGGCGGCTCGCAGAACCAAACCGAGGCCGCCCAGCAGACCAAGGCAAAGCTCGAAGAACTGGCAGCAGCGCGGCGGCGGCAGTTACAGGAGTTGGCACGGCAGCGATCCGGCGGCGGTCAGGCCGGCGCACAACAATCCGGCGCCACCGGCCAGGCCAAGACACTCTACGAACGCCGACAGGAAGCACTGCGCCAGCAACACCAGCAACGAAGCCAACAAACCCAACAACAGGCGCCGGCGCGGCCGGGCACCGGCCAGAGTTCGCAAAAGCGCGAAGCAGAGGCGCGCCTGGCACGAGCGCGCCAGCAGGCACAGGAACGGGCCCGGCAACAACAGGAAGCCGCCCGTAGACAGCAAGAAACGGACCGGCAGGACGAAGCCGCTCGGCTGGCCGAAACCCGGCGTCAGGAAAAGGAACAACGCCGCCTGCAAACGGTGGAGGCCGAACGGCGGGAACAGGCCGCTCGTGAGCGCGCGGAACAGCAACAAAGAGTTGCCCGACCGAAGGAAAAAGTCATCGAGCTGACGGAAGCCGATACCATTGCCAGCGGGCTTGGTGTGATCAGCGGCGGCATCAACCGCCACTCACTCCGTCAGGCGGTCATTCTCAAGGAAATTCTTGACCCGCCAATTTCTTTGCGCGACCCCTCCAACGATCCGTTTGGATAAGCAGGCGACAATTCCACAACCCGCGTTGTATCCGCACGTTTGAACGCATACGATGGCCTTATCGACAGTGGCTTCTGTTTTGCCCTTCGTTTGGCCCGTTGGGAGACGACACATGATTCGTAATGCATATCGCAGTCTGTTCTGTCTGTTCATCGTCGGCGCACTGCTTTGCCTGAGCGCCTGTGCAAATTCCAAGAAGACATCCAGTGGCAACGTCGAACAGGAAATGGCGCGGCTGGAACAAGAGATGGGCCCGCAGGACCTTCAGCCGATTGAAGGACAAACGATCGAGATCACCGAGAATGTGCAGCAGCAACCACCCGCACCAGCGCACAGACCGGTCGAACGTCGCGGACAGGATACGCCACCGGCCCAACCGGTACGCATTCAGCGCATTGACGAGACGACCGAGGTGGAGGTCTACTCGATTGACGAAACGCCACCGCACCGTCGGCCGGCCGGCAAAGTTACGCCACACCGCTCGGACACACCTGTTGCAACCGTTGAGGTACAGCCCATTGTGGAGAACGCGATCGAGCAGCCGCAAGATGTCATGGTCGTGGCGCCTGCCCCACCCGCGCCAGTCGTTGAGAGCGCGGATGTATCGGCCCACGTCGATCAGGAAAAGGCAGCCCGGGAAGATCGAGAACTACGCCGGCGGCAGGCGAAGCTCTCGCGCGACACCGCCGCGTTTGCCCGGCGCATCGAGTCAGCCCACGGCATCGGTGCGTGGAAACGTGGCGGCGCGCTGTCAGTGGATATCCAAATCGTCTTCGGCGGAAACGTTGCCGTGGAAGGTCGCTTCACGTTCGATACATCGCTTAACCGCGTTCGCGCGGATATGAAAGATGGCACGGTCGTGATTTACAAGGACGGTGAGGCCTGGATGTGGCCTGCTAATTCACAACTCCAGCGTGCGCGCTTTCACATTCTGACCTGGCCGTACTTCCTGGCCGCGCCGTTCAAATTGCGCGATCCCGGCAGCCGGCTCGAAGCCATGCAGCCGGCCATGTTCAACGGCAAGCCGCACCCGGTCGCCCGGCTCACGTTCGGCGACGGCGTCGGCGACTCGCCGGATGACTGGTACATTGCCTATGCCGACCCCGGCACCAACTGGCTTCGTGGCATGGCGTACATTGTGACGTTCGGCAAGGACACACCGGCATCAGAAGCGGTGCCGCATGCCATCATGTATGACGACTTCGCGCGCATCAATGGCGTGATCATTGCCCGACGCTGGAGCTTTTGGAACTGGAATCTGGAACAGGGCATTCACAGTGAGCCGCGCGGTTACGGCCGGTTGTCCAATTTGCGCTTTGTCCGTGTGTCGCCGGACTGGTTCAACCCGCCGGCGGATGCGAAGGTGTTGGCGATGCCATGAAGTCTGCGATCGACGCTTTGTGTAAAGCCGCGACCATTGGTCGCGGAATAGATATTCAATTCACGAAAAAATTTGCTCGATCGTGGCGCAACTGAAGACCGCGACCACTGGTCGCGGCTTTACAATGCCTACAACCACTTGCGCTTCCGAAACCAGATCAACATGCCGCCGGCAATGCTGATGCAGATGGCCCAGAATATTGCGTATGACCACTTGAAATGCAGTTCCGGGATGTGGTCGAAGTTCATGCCATAGACGCCCGCGACGAAAGTGATCGGAATAAAGATCGTCGCGAAGATGGTCAGCACCTTCATCACTTCATTCATCCGGTTGCCCATGATGGTGTGATAGGTGTCCGCCAGTCCGCCGGCCACGTCGCGGTAGGTTTCGAGCATTTCCAGAACTTGCACCACGTGGTCGTACACGTCGCGCATGAACAGACGCGTGTGTTCGCTGATGCAATCACACTCATCGCGGACCAGCGTGTTAACCAACTCGCGCATGGGCCACAACAGCCGCGCGAGCAGCATCAGTTCCCGTTTGATGCTGTAAATTTCGTGAACGATCTTGACGTCCCGCGCATCCATCACGCGGTCTTCCAGCACTTCAAGGCGCTCGCTGTATTTTTCAAGAATCGGGTAGCAATGATCGACCACTGCGTCGAGCAGGGTATAAACCAGGTAACTGGCATCCTGATTGCGAAGCCGTGAGGTCGGAAGATCGATGCGTTCGCGAATCGGGTCCCACACGTCGTCAGTGTGTTCCTGGATGGTGATAACAATGCCCTGGCCAAGAAAGATGCTGACCTGCTGGCGTTCGACCTGATCATCCGCCGGCCGGACCATGCGCGCCACAATAAACGCACGCGTGGGTTCGTCACTGTTCTCGTTAAACAACTCCATCTTGGGGCGCTGGGGAATGTTCATCACATCTTCCACCGCCAACGGATGAAGATCGTACTTTTCAACCAGCGACTGAATCAGGCGCGGGTTGGACACGCCGCCGATATCGATCCAGCGTACCGTCAGGTCCGGCGGTGGCGGCTCTGCCAGAAACGCGCCGAGGTCCTCCACCTCATGGCGCTTTGACCAGGCCGGGCAATAGTCGATGCAGGTCACGTCAACCTTTTCGTCCGACACTTCCATCTGGCCGAGTTGTTCGGCCGTCATGCCGGGCCGGCTGCCGGGCCTGGCGCGACGTGGGCGGGGAATGTGCAGAAAGCGTCTTGCTTTATGCATCGAGCGATTGGCCATGTGTTTTGCCGAATCGAGGACAGTGTCCATCGCGGCATCAACTACGCTTCCGATCTGCTGACCGATCCCTTCCGGTTTTTCCTCGTCTTTCGACATCCTGCTCAGTTCCTGCGAAAGATTTTCTTTAACCGTCGTTTGCCTGACTTTGGGAAACCACCTCAACCTGCAGCGGCGAGAGCGTGTCCAGATGCACATCGCGCTGCGGGAAGGCGATCACAATGCCAGCTTCCCTGAACAACGCGTCAATCCGGAAACGCACCTCGCTGCGTAGCGTGCGCAGCTGCATGTCCGTTCTTGCGGTCGTCCAGAAGAATACTTCGAAGTTCAAAGAATTGTTTCCGAAATCGTCAAAGATGACCAGCGGCTTGGCCGGCGAATGAATGATACGCTGGTTCTCATTAACCGCCTCGAGAATCAAGTCACGCACTTGTTCGGTAGGCGACCCGTAAGCCACGCCGACGATCACGCTGGTGCGCACACGGTCGTCGGTCAACGTCCAGTTGATCACATTGCTTTCAAGTAACGTCGAATTCGGGACAAGTACGTCGATTCCGTCGGTGCGCCGAATCTTGGTACTGCGCGAGCCAACTTCTTCGACCACGCCGAGGTTATCTGCCACGAGGATGAGGTCGCCGACACGGATCGGCTGTTCCAGCATCATGACCATGCCGCTTAAGAAATTGTTCAGCAGGTTCTGCGCACCAAGGCCCATGCCGATCGCCAGCGCGCCGCCAAGGAACGCGAGCGACGAAATCGGAATGCCCGCGGCCTCCATGGCGATCAGAATGACGATGGCCGTGAACAGGTAGAACATCACGCGCTGGAACATCGCAATCGCGTTCGGATTAATGCTGCTGCGTTTGCGGAAGTGACGAGCCATCAGCTTCGTCGCCCAGCGCGACAGCCCCACACCCAGGAGCAGCAGCATCAGGCTGGTGACTAACTGACTCAGCTTGACGGGATTGCTGCCGAGCTGAAAGAGCTCCAAGTCCCAGACTTTCTCCCAGAATTCTTTTGGCTCAAGCGACACATTCTTCGGTTTGTCATCCTTGTCACTCGAAGGCAATACGCTGGACTGTTCCAGAAGATCGCCACCGATGGTCGGTAAGTCTGACGGCGCTTGATCGGAGGTCTGTTCCGGGCGCGGTGGCGGCGTGGTCTGAGACTCTGATACAGGCGTTTCGGTCTGCTGCGGTGGCAGCGTGCTGGTCGGCCCTTCCTGCGCGTAGGCAAAACCGATCCCGATCAATGCCATGCCGGTGACAATCAGCGCAATGCGCCTGTACATGCGGTCGCTCCTTCCTCCATGGACAGTAGACCGCCAAAGCGTAAGCACCTGGGCAGGTCATTGCAATATGGACAGGCGCCGGGGTCCAGGGACTGGTTAGAGAAAGACGCTTCGTCATCTCTGTCTTACCAGGCCCTGGACCCCAGCAACCAGCCCCTGCCTCAATATTCACTAACAGGAATCTGATTCAGCGGGTCAGGATCGTTGCCGTCCGTGTCTGTGACCGCCTGGTCAACGCCAATCGCGGCGATGATGGCCTCCAGATCGTCCGGCACGGGGATCGGCTGATTGGCCAACGTTCCCACGGGTTCGTGACGCGTGGCTTTTTCCTGAACAGACTTCATATCAATACCGGTGTGATACTTGACCGTGGCGTCAGGGTCTTTCAGTTCGTGACCGGTCAGGATGCAGACGACGCGTTCGTCGGGGCTGATGATGCCTTCCCTAATGAGCTGATGCGCTCCGGCAACCGACGCGGCGCTGGCCGGTTCGCAGCCGAAGCCGTAACGACCGACGAGGGCCTTGTGTTCGAGGATGGTTTGATCGTCCACTTCGCGCACCACGCCGTCCATGATGTCCAACGCGCGCAGCGCCTTAGACAAGTTAACCGGTCGGCCTATTTCAATCGCGCTGGCGATGGTATGGGCATGAAAGTCAGCGGCATCCATCTGGCGATAGAATTTGCCGACCTCATCACGATCGAACCGGCCATCGTTCCAGCGCACGCCGTGGTTGTTGTAAAGCTGATGCAGCGGATTCGCGCCGGCTGCCTGAATCACCGCCAGGCGCGGGATGCGCCTGACCAGGCCCAGTTCCTTCAGTTCGGCAAATGCCTTGCCAAAGCTGGAGCAGTTACCTAAGTTGCCACCCGGCACAACAACCCAGTCCGGCGGCTCCCAGTCCAGCGCTTCAAGGACGCGATACATAATCGCTTTCTGCCCTTCGAGGCGGAACGGGTTCACGCTGTTCATCAGGTAAATGCCCAGCGCCTTGTTCTCAACCGCGATCTGTCGCACGCGGCGCAGGCAGGCGTCAAAGTCGCCCTGAATCTGCAGCGTGCGCGCGCCGTAGTCGAGCGCCTGACTGAGCTTGCCGTAAGCGATCTTGCCTGAGCCGATGAATACGATGCCGAGGATTTCCGACAGCGATGCAAACATGGCAAGGCTGGCAGAGGTATTACCTGTCGAAGCGCAAGCGACACGTTTGGCGCCGACCATGCGCGAATGGGTAAAAGCAGCGGTCATGCCATTGTCTTTGAATGAGCCGGAGGGGTTGAGCCCTTCGTATTGCAGAAACAGATTGTTGGGCTTCAGGCCAATCTGCGGGGCCAGCAGATGCGCCATCTGCAGATTGGTGCGCCCCTCGCCGATGGTGACGATGTCCTGCTCCTGCCGATAAAACGGCATCAGTTCGCGGAACCGCCACACGCCGGAGAAGTCCAGCGCACCGGTGCCCTGCTCACCCTTGGTCATCCAGCGGTGCTCAAAGAAACTGGCCGAGCGAGGCACTGGCGTACGGTTCCAGTCATACCGAATATCCAGAAGCGACTGCCTGCCCTTCTGGGCGCAGGCCGGACAGCCGACGTGCACCTCGTCAACGCTGTACGTCGCGGCACAGTCAGGATCGATACATTGCTGATAAGCGTGTTCCGTGGACATCTGGGTCAGCCTTTACTGGAGCCTCCGTCGCGTCAGGGCGAATTAAGGATTCTAGCAAAGGTGAGCGAATGATGCCTGAACCGGAGAAATGCGATAAATCCCTGTTAGAAGAAGCAATCCGGCGATGGCGGGCAGATGGGCTCGCATCGCAAATGGAATCCGCTTGAGCGTCATGCGCAACAGGCAACCCACTATCACGCCGAAGCAATAGGGCAACAACACGTACGTAACCACGGCCAGTGCACCAATGACACCTTGATCACTGGGCATGAAATAAGCCGTTGCCAGGATTCCCAGAAGAATGAAGCCAAGCACCACAAAGAAGTATATCGGCACGCGGCGGGCGTAGGCATACAGGCATCCCGGAACCGCGATCAGTCCAAATACTAAGCCGGACACATCGTCATAGAAAAAGAACAAGGTAAACAGCGTGCTTGCGAAAACAATCACGCCTGAAAACAGAATGGCAGGTAGCCAGAAGACGATCCACACGTAATGGTCTGTTGAAAGAAAACTACCTGGATCATCCCAGTCAAACCGCCGACCGCATTCGGGGCAAACGTGATTCGTTAAGCCACGCAACTCATACCTGCAATCAATGCATCGACCGCTCCGACCGTTGCCGTTTCTACTCTTGTCATCCGGCGGCAGTGTCTTTGACATGGCGTTCCCTGCCACACATGGTACCGCGCCGGCGCGACCGAATGTATTGTGACTCAATTCGCCACCGGCGCGTCCGCCGGCTTGAGCCGAACCTGCCAGTCAGCACTGCCGCCTTCAGAAGTGAATATGTCTGATACTACTGCCCGGTAGCCAGGCGCTTCAACGCGCAGGCGAAACTCAGCCCACAACGATGCGATGTTAATTTCGTATCCCTCGCTGTTCCCAACAATGGTTGTATTGCGGTGCCAGCAGGCGCCTTTTTTGTCCTTGTCGGTCAGGTGGCCGCCAACCACTTTGAAATACTTGAGCGGTTCGCCTGTCCGATCATCAACCACCATACCGCGCACAAAAGCGGTGGGTTTCATATGAATAATCTGTGGCTCCTGCGTCGACGACGTGATGGCAATATCCTTCTGTGCCAGGTAATCGTCATGCAGGATCATGAACTTGCCACTGCCTTGCGGCGCGTTGCGCCAGACCACTTTGCCTTCGGCATTTGAGTACTTCCAAACGCGGAACGAAGTCTTGCCTTCCCACGACGTCATGCGTAACTGCGCGCCATTGACGGGCAGGCCCGCCGGATCGACCACGAGCATGTTCACCGGATTACCTCTGCGCAAAACCAGCTCCAGTGACGACAGGCCCGATTCCACATCAACCGTGTGGAACAGCGGCTGATAGTGCTCACCGTTCGTTATCGTCAGCTGCGCGTTACCCCACGGCAGAGGTGGCAGTTCGAATCGACCGTTTTTGTCCGTGTACACAGCATGATACTGCCCCACGGCTAGCGTCTTGCCCACATGAACAGTGGCGCGCACAACTGGTCGGCCGTCTTCATTGACCACGCGTCCTGAAACATACACGCCACGATCAAGTGTCTTCTGAGCAGTCATCTCGCGATAAGGCAGTATGTCTTCACCTTCGACGCGCTGCGAAAACATGTCAGACAGGAACTCGTAGTGCACCACCTTGATGTGCAGATTTTCCACATCAACAGGCAATGCATCCAACCGCCATCGGCCCTCGTCATCCGTTACCGCATGCGCTCTGGTATAGAGCCGCGTACCACTGGGGTTTGACGCGGGGCGGGCACTGACGACGACCCCCGCACGGGCAATCGGATTCCCATCGGTATCAACAACACGCCCGCCGTACTTGCCGCTGGCGTACATCGTGACTACATGCGGCAGGGCCTGGTTTGCCAGTACCTGTGACTGTTCAATCCAGACGTAGCCCGCCTTCTCAACACGAATCTGATGACGTTGATCCTCGTTGGCATACGCTGTCAGTTCAGCCAGCCCTGACGCGTCCGTCACAGCGCTGCTCGACCAGTTGCGCCATTCTGCGTCGACAGAAACAGTCGCGCCATCAATGGGGTTACCGGCCGCGTCAACCACCTTGACTGCGTAACGATCGCGTTCCGCAGTGACATCGTTAATCGAACTGTCGGCAGCCGCCTCGAATCGGATATCGAGCAGTTCCAACGCAGCCGGAACCTCATCGTCCGTTCCGATGCCGGAGGTGAACCCAACAACCGTGTCACCATTGGTGTTGGCGCCGGCTTGGCGCAAATCGAACACCATCTGATGCACATGCCCATCGGAAATCATGTCAGCATGCTGGAATGGATAAAATCCGCCCCGGCGATTCGGCCCGCGCCCGAAGTCAACCCACATGAAATACTTTCGCGTCGTTTTCCAGAGCGATTCGCCACGATAAGTCACGACCAGAATCGGATACTTCTGCCACTCGACCGGCTGCGCAAAGTACTTGATCCAGATGTGATTGCGATTGGGTTCGTACAACTCAAACCGGACGCGGTCGTCAAGGTATTTCATGGTGGCCATGTCACTGTGCATTTCATGAGCCCAGTTGTTCGACCCCCACGATAATTTTGTATTAAGAACAATCGCCCGCTGCGGTGATGGATCCGATTCATTCGTCGTTGTGGCAAAGTTCTGAGGCGATGAGCGATCGGTAATCGTCGATCCGGCTGACGGCTTGGCTTGTGGTCGCGGCCGGGTTTTCGGGATGACAATCGGTTCTGCAAATGAGTCCGGCAACGTATCTGGCTGCATCATGGCCGCAATTGCGCCCGATACATCTACCCGCGGCTCGGACGGCATCTGGACACGGCCCATCGCAAAAGTCATGCCCCCAAGCAGTGGCAGTAATATCGCGATGGCAAGCGACGCGCGCGGCCGGTGATTGGACTTCTGATCCAAGATGGCGCGAATCCGCTGTTCAATCTGCGATCGGCGCACCAGCGGCAGAGCGCCAGACCAGCGTCCGTCCGGCTGATTGATCTCGCGAACGATTTGCAGCAGTTCCTGAGCGTAGTCCGCAGCAGCTTCACCACCGACCTGAATCACAAAATCATCTGTCGCCAGTTCCGCTTCATAGCGCAGGCGCGCCACGGCCCACCAGACCAGCGGATGGAACCAGAACAGCGCACACGCCATGTGTCCGATAGCCGTGATCAGATAGTCGTGCCGCTTGACGTGTGCCAGTTCGTGCAGCAGCACCGCGCGCCGCCGCTGTGGCGTCCAACCCCACATCTCAAGCGGCAACAGCACAATCGGCCGAAGAAAAGCGTACGTCATCGGCACTGTAATCTGATCACTGCGCATGAGAAATGGCTCACGCCGAATTCGTAACCGCTGAACCAGTTCGTCATACATGACGCGAATTTCACCACCATTGATAGAGCCCGCCCGGCGCGTGATTGATCGGATTCGCGAAATACCAATAAGCCAATAGCCAAGAACACCCGCGGCACCGACTACCCAAACGAACAGCAGCGCGATCGGCAGAATTTTCTTGAACCACCCCGGCAAAGATGCATACATCCCGGCGCCGGAAGAGACCGGCCCTGAAGCGCGTTGCTCGACACCTTCATGTGATCGAACCTCACGGGCGCTCTTTGTCTTTTGCTTCGGTGATTCTGAATTGACTGAAGTGCCGATAGACGCTGACGAGCGATAGGCATCCACTGCGCCGATGAACTCACTGTCGGCGATGGGATGCTCTGTCTGCACAGCAGGAGAGATGTCGGTGCTGTCGATCATCCAAGGCGGCGCGACCAGGATCACAACAGGCAGCACGAGGATGCAAAACAGCGTGATGGCCCATACCGCGTGCCGCGTGGCCGCGGATGTTCGCCAGACACGATGCCCGACAATCGCCGCGATGGCCAGCACCACTGTCGCCTTGGCTGCGATCCAAGGCAGTAGCATGAAAACATCCCACCAATTAATGCCTGACAACAACGGTCTTACTCCTGTTTGTCCGGCTGATTCACTTCACCAAGCGCCCCACACGCTCATTGAACACTGGCGTTGTCGACCCGCTTGAGCCGAATACTCCAACTCAGTTGACCATCCTCGTTCTTTTTCTGTTCCGATACGACAGGAACATAACCCGGCGCATCAACGCGCAAATGAAACGCTTTCCAAAGCCGCCCCAAGTTGAGTTTGTAGCCGTAATCATTGCCTTGCACGCGCGTGCCGCGATGCCAACAGATATCTCCGGAGGTCCCGGAATCCCCGGAGCCGCGCGGATGCCCGGCTGTTATGCTGAAGTTGCGGATCGGGCGGCCGGTCTGATCGTCGATCACATTGCCGATCAGATATCGGGCCGGCTGTAACTGAATAACGCGCTCCTCGGTTTCACCAGACGATAGCGCAATATCATGCTGTGACGTGTAGTCATCGTGCGTAATGTGAATCTTGCCCGAGCCGTCCGGGACGTTGTTCCAGGTGATTTCACCTTGGGCGTTCGAACGCAGATTGACCCTGTAGGACTTTCGACCCTCCCATTCGGGCAAAGACAGCCGAGCGCCTCGGATCGGCTCACCTTGCGAATCGACAATGCGGAAGCGCGCGACATGACCTTTTCGCATGACAAACTCGAGGGGCTGCATGTCGGACTTCACATCCGCCATGTGATACAGCGGCTGGTAGCCGCCCCCGGCGGATATTGTCAGGTACTGCCGCCCTGAGCGCATGTGAGGCAGCGTAAATGTGCCACCCGCATCCGTGCGAAACTGTTGGAAAGCGCCGGCTACAATTGTGTCACCCACATGAACCACCGCGTTGCGCATCGGCTCGTTCCGCTCATTTAAAACGCGCCCCGTCACGTCAACGCCCGTTTCCATCACACGAAAAGCACCCCCGTCCGCGTATGACATCAAGTCTTCATCGGGTACACGATGCAGTTTGTCGTCAGACAGATATGCAAAGTGTGTGTAACGCGTTCCCAATCGCTCGACATCGCCGGGCAGTGTATTCACCTGCCACCGTCCGTCTGTATCCGTCAGGACGTATGCTTGCAGGGGCAACCATGTGTCCGGCGCGAGGTCTGACAGTTTTGCCGACAGCCGAACACCGACATGGGCAATCGGGTTTCCATCCGCATCCACCACGCGCCCGCTGTATCGCTGAACGGGTCGAAGTTTGATCGTGATTGGTTCGCCCGCATCGGGAATCACGCTGTTGCGATTGACCCACACATATCCTTGCTTCTCCACACGAATGAGCGATCGCTGATCATCGCCGGCATAGGCATGCAGTTCCACCAGGCCAGTGTTATCAGTCACCGCTGATTGGGCCCAATTGTGCCACTCCGCGTTTGCGGTAACTTTCGCGCCGCTCACCGGGTGACCGTTCGGATCAATCACCTTGACTTGAACACGTTGTGCGGCAACGGGAACGGCTTCATTGGGCTGACCGACGGCTGCTTCAAATCGAATGTCAATCAAATCAACAACTGCCGGTACTGCTTCTTCGGTACCAAGCCCCCACGCAAAACTGACGATCGACGGGCCACGCGTCGACATCTTGCGCACATCCACAACCATCCGTTGTATCTCACCGTCGGCGACCATTTCCCTTTGGAAGAATGCGGTCGAACCGCCGTTGTGGTTGGGGCCCGGGCCGAAATCGATCCACATGGCGTATCTGCCTGCTTTGACAGGAAGGTTTTGTGCACGATAGGTCACCACCGCAATCGGATACTTTTTCCAGTCCACCGGGCGGGCAAGGTACGTCACCCAGATGTGGTTTCGCTTCGGCTCGTACAGCTTGAATCGCACACGGTCCGGCAGATATTCCATTGACGCCATTCTGCTGTGCGCACTGTATGACCAGGTGCTGGACCACCACTGCAACTTCGCATCCAGAACGACAGCCCGTTCGCGCGCCGGTAAAGGCTCACCAGACGTTGTTGAGAACACTTGGGCGGACGGACTGCCTGCTTCAACCCGAACGCCCGCACGAGGGACAACTGGTGAAGATGGTACGACGCGCGCTCGCGCATGAATGTCCAACGGCTGATCATCGCGCGCCGACAGCTTCTGTATCATCGTTGCCAGCGTGAGCGGCACGTCGATACGCGGCTCAGAAGGCATGGGGATTCGCGCGGTTGCCAATGTGGCAAAACCCAAGAGCGGCAGGATCAGAGCCAAGATCCAGACAAAGCTGATACGTCGGTTGGACCGGCGATCCAACACTGATCGAATCCGCTGTTCCAGTTGGGAGGGGCGAGCCATCGGAATGGCGCATAGCCATCGATCATTCCTGATCCGCAAGTCACGCACGATGCCAAGTAATTCATCCGCATACTGTTCGGGGGATTCATAGCCATTGGTCACGACCAGATCGTCCGCTGCCACTTCCGCGTCATCGCGCATGCGCCCGGCCAGCCACCAGACCATCGGGTGGAACCAGAACACCGCGCAAGCGAGATAACCAACTGCCATCGCCAGGCAATCCTGCCGCTTCACGTGCGCCAACTCATGCATCAGCACCATACGTTGCCGTTTGGGCGACCAACTCCAAGCCTCCAGTGGAACCAATACAACCGGCTTGTAGGACATGCAGGTCATCGGCACGGGTATCTGATTGCTTCGCAATAAGACCGGACGGGACTGAATGCCGAACTGAGCCACAAGCTGATCGAACATTTCGCCGAAATCACCACCGGTCACCTTTCCCGCACGCTTGATCAGTCCTTGCAGTCGCCTCAGGCCCAACAGCCAGTAGCCGCCGACAACAACGAATCCGCCAAGCCACGTTGTCAGAAGAATCTGCGGCAGGTGCTTTGGAACCCACGTCGTCTGGCGCGTGGCATCAGATGCTGGACGCTGTCGTTCACCGTCGACCTGAACGACCGGATCTGACCGATCTGCTTGAATCAGGTCATTTGGCGCCGCTGTCAGCCCGGTTTCGGTTGGTGGCTCGTCAGGCTGCAACTCCAACGCACCTGATTCGTCATGGGCGACCGAAGCGTAATCGACGTGCTGCGGAACGATTGAACCACCGCCGGAGTTGTCTACCACTCGCCATGCCGGCGCTGTCACAATGACGATTGGCAACAGCAACGAACAAAGCAATGCCAGAAACCAGACCGTGTGTCGTGTTGCCGCGGACGTGCGAAAAGTACGAAGGTTAATCAGAACCGCCAGAGTAAAAATCAACGTTGCCTTCGCCGCCGCCCAAAGCGGCAGTGTCGACAGGTCCCACCAGTCAACCCCCAAGAACATGGCACTACACCTTCTTTCTGGTCTCGTCGATCAGTGATTGAAGTTGATCCAGTTCCTCAGCAGACACTTTGGCCTGCGTTGTGTCGATTAAAGATGCAACGGCCCGACTGATGGACCCATCGTAAAATGTGCGCAGCACGTGCGTCAGTGCCTTCTTCCCTGCCAGCCGGCGAGGGCGCGTGGGCGAATAGATGTATCGCTGGCCGACCTTGGTGTGCTTTAGAAAGCCTTTTTGTTCAAGAATACCCATCAACGCGCGAAGTGCTGAATAGCTCGGCGGGTCTGACAAGTCTTCAAGCACCTGAGACACGGACGCTTCACTCCTGGCGTAAACGATGTCCATGATCTGTCGTTCACGTCGACTCAGCGGATCGGGGCCTGTACCGGCCATGTCTGTTGCCTCGCAGCTATCTGAATGTCCATATTTTCAAATATACCCCGGATAGGGCTCGACCCAAGATGCTACTTTATTAGCACTATTGCAGTCAAGGCTTTTTGTTGTCAAAAATTAAATGTAATTGGATATATAAGCTGGAAATGTGACAAATCGGTGCGCCGTGGGGGGAGAAGATAGCCGATGATGTTTCTGAACAAACGATTAGCGCTTTCGAACTCGAATTCTGACAGGCAAATGCGAAAACCCATCATCGGCATCACGGTCAACAACAAAGACGAATCCGCCGCCAGCGGCAAGTATGAATGCGCAGCGGCCTACAGCCAGGCGGTTGTGGCGGTCAACGGCCTGCCGATGATGCTGCCTCAGGAGCCGAGCCTGGTCGAGGCTTACGTCGCGCAGTGTGACGGATTCATCTTTACCGGCGGGTACGATCCGGATACCCGGCCGTTCGGCGACCCGCTACATCCCAAGGCACGATTGATCGATCCAGGTCGACAGGCTTTTGAACTTGCGCTGCTCGAAGCGCTGAAGGAGCAGGAGCCCGACAAACCGACGCTTGGCGTCTGTCTCGGCATGCAGTTGATGGCCTTGCAGGCCGGCGGCAAATTGCAGCAGTTTCTGCCGGACGTGTTGGCCAACCCGCAACTGCATGAGAACGACAACCGACATCCGGTCGAACAGAAAGATGCATGGCCTACTTCACTCGAGGGGTTGGATGTGTCTGCCGTTGTTTCATACCACCGGCAGGCGGTTGAAGAATCTGGTCAACTGAAAGTACTGGGCAAAGCGCCGGATGGCGTGATTGAAATGATCGGCGATCCTGGCCGGCGATTCTATGTCGGCGTCCAGTGGCATCCCGAGCGAGGTGATGATGCGCTGAAAGCAGATGGGCTGATCGGGCGGATGATGCGCGTGATACAAGGAATGCAATAAGCGTGATTATCTTCAGTTCGGCTTTCCGGTCTTCAGGTAGTGGTTGATCGCCTCTTGCCAATCCTTCAGATCAGACCGGAAGAGCCGCTCCGCCGAGCGTTCACTGACTTGGTTGCCCAGATCGGTCAGGCCAACGAAACGGTACGTGATCGTGGCGTCGGTATAAGACGCGCCATGTTCTGAGCACTGGACATCGACCATGAACGTCCTTTCGGGATTAGTCACGGTATATGTAATGTGGTGTTTGCCGGGGTCATATCTGGTGACCGTCCAGACGAGCTTTCCTTGATCACCTTGCATGCCGTGCGTTCGAACGACCATCCCTTCCTGGACGGTGCCGTCGGTGGGGTAGAGGATTTCAGGCCGCCAAGCGGGCGCCCACTTGCCTTCATTGAGCGGGTCGAAGAGTGGCCAAACGACATCGATGGTGCCGTTGAGAGTAATGGACGCTTGCTTTTTGATGTGCCGCGCGACGAAGGAAGAGTCGCCATGCCCACTGGGCCGTTCATGCAGGTTGGCGTGTCCATGTGGGTCGGTATGACATCCGTGTATCACCAGGGCAGCAATCCCTACCGCAAGAAAGAGGCCATGCACCGATAGCTTTGCCTTGTTCATCTTAATTCTCCGGTTGACGACCTTCGCAGCCATGTTTCTGCGGTGAATAACGCTGCGACTCCTTTTCGACAAAGTGGTCGAAGAGCGCCTAATTCGATGAGGTGATCACCTCGTCATATCGTGGTATTGGAACGAGGTTCGGTTCAACAAATGAGCTTCGAGCCTTGTCGGAAAACAGCACATCTTTCGAGTAGTGCGTCATTATGATTCCAGTATCGAGGAGTTCCGGATTGGCGTCGATAAACTCAGATGCCGAACTCTTACCTGACGTGCGAGCCATGAAGTGGCGCACCGCCAAAACCCATGCCTGTGTCATCGTCTCGTGATACTTCGTTGACGGTTCCACACCGACGTAAGACAAGAAACGGCAAAGTGCGTAACGGACCTTCCGGCTCGTTGTCTGAGTGTCATGCTCACAAAGATATGTGTAGGCCATTTGGATATGTGATCGATGAGTGAATGTTTCCACCGCGATTTCGAATGCCTCTAACGCCCTAATAAACGCCTTGTCTTCCGCGGCTGCTTGATGACCCATTGTTTCCAATTCTCCTGCGCCGATATCGTTTTTCATGGTTACTTCTCCTTCAGCTTGTGACTGGCGGACGCATCAAGATCCAGCCCGTATAGCTTCTTCAGCTCGGATACGACTCGGAGCGAGTCTTTTGAAAATGCACACTTTCCATCAAACGCATGAAGTACAACGCCCTCGAGCAGGTCACCCAGTGACATGTCGTGGTATTCGGCAAGTGCCTTGAGAATCTTCACGAGCCGTTTTTCCATACGAACACCGGTCTGGACCCGCTCAATTTTGAACTGTTTTTTTGTCTTTTTTGCCACATCCAAATCCATGTTATTTTGGTACCATGTTACCATAATAACACGATGAAATTTGAAGTCAAACCAGTGGCGAAAGAAACGTGACGGCTCGGACGGCGTCGCAGTCTTAGAAGTAAAGCGACGAACGACCTGCCGCGCGCCTGGCGCAGGCCACCTGCCCCGCATGGAACATCATGTGCAGGCCGACGGCGTTCAGACAGACACCCACCGATTCATGCGACGGACCGGGCCAGTCGTTTTCGTAGCAAGGCTTGTTCAGATCGTCTTCGCTCAATTGGTCGACGTACTCAAGCAATGATGTGCGTACGCTGTCCAAGGCATTAAGCAGTTCGTCGTAGGTAGGGCCGCCGCCCATGTTCGCCGTCAGGGTCGTGCCGATGCCGAACATCGGGCGCCACGACTGATATCGATTCGGCTGATTGAGAAGATACTGATCCAGCACCGCGGCCTCGGATACCACAAGGTGTCCAAGAAGCCAGTAAGCATGCTGTCCGGTTTGCGGGATCGTCCGCGTAAGCGGCTCGTCCGCCATGTCCTTAAGCAGCGCCTCGGTGAAACCCTTGGCCAGTGCCAGGGATGACTTAATCGAGTCAATGGTTTTCACGTGACGGGCCCTTCATGGATTGATGTTCTGATCAGTGCGCGATACAAGCGAGTGAACGTATCGGGTAAACCGTTCCAAACCTTCGCTCCAGCCGCCGTGGTGTGAATTGCGCGACTCAGGCGTGACAAAGCCGGTCTGTCTGAGCGTCATTTCAGTTTTGCCGTCGCGCTCTTCGAAGGTCACAATGGCCCGGGTGATAACGCCCGGCGGCTCAATGTCGTTCTGCTCCCAGGTATGCGTGAATACGAGTCTTCGGGGTTTGTCGATCTGTTCGTAGACACCGTGCGAAATGTATTCGCGGCCGTCCGGTGAGCGCATCCCCGAACGCCACGCGCCGCCGGGGCGCAGGTCGATGTCGACAAACAGCATCTGGAAGTCCTTGCAGAAAAACCACTGCGCCAAATGATCTGGTTCGGTCCATGCGCGCCAGACCAACTCGCGTGGCGCATCGAATACGCGCGTGATGAGAAGCTCGTTTCCTGCCGGTGAGGACGGGATCTCAGGGTTGGCTGTCATCGCGGTATCCTTGTCATCGAATCAAAGCCGGGTATTTTCATGCCATCGACTGAAGCAACTCTTCCAAGCGGTCATAGCTTTCAGCCGCGCCCGCTTCCATTTCGTCGCTCTGAGCACAAGTGCCGGGATCGGCTACAGTGGTGACGGTGAGAATCGTTTGCCCGCCGCGTTCCTCAAGCGTCAGCGTTTCGGTGGCGACGTGGTCTCGGGCGCCCTCCACGTCGTAGATAAAGGTCTGGACAATACGATGCGGCGCGTCGATCTCCAGGTATTCGCCTTTGAATGGATGCTCCTGCCCATCCGGGGCGCGATGGACAAAACGCCACTTGCCGCCGGGCCGGAAGTCCATTTCGCATACGGTCATCTCCATCACCCGCGGCCCCCACCAACGCCGAATGTGCTCGGGCTTGCTGAGCGCTTCAAAGACCCGGTCACGCGGCGCGTCAAAGACGCGCTGCAGGATGATTCGCGTTTCCGATGGGCGTACCAGCGTAAGCGCATGTTGATTGCCGGTGGGTAAACCTTGTGTCGCGTAACTCGCCAGGCGCGCGAGGTGCTGCATGCCGCCCTGAACCGCACCGTGCTCCCGTTCGACACGGTCGCGTTCTTCAGTGGACGGAAAGACCATACGCAATGTCAGCCGGGTACGCGGCGTGGCGCCTTCCTGCGGTTCAAAAATCACAGTGCTTTGGAAGAGGACGGTTTCAACACCCGCTTCTCCACCAACTTGGCGATAAACGATGCGAGAGGGCTCGTCGATCTCGTCATAGACAACATGGTTTTCGTAGTCCCGCCCGTCAGGACCATGCATGATAAAACGCCACTCGCCGCCGGGACGAAAATCCATCCGATGGGTCGTTGTGGTAAAGCCGTCAGGCCCCCACCACCGGGCAAGATGATCAGGATCGGTGAACGCACGGAACACCAGTTCGCGTGGCGCGGCAATGACGCGGGCCATGAAGATTTCACGGTCGTCCTGCGCGGACGATTCATCTGTCGGACTCATTGTCAGGTTCCTTCTGAGCCTTGGTTTGAAGCTGCTGGAGATACTCATCCAGCCGATCGAAACGCTCTTCCCAGAGCTTTCGGTAGTGATCGACCCATTCTGAAACGTCCCGCAAAGGCTCAGGCCGAAGCCGGCAGGGTCGCCACTGAGCGCGTCGGCTACGTTCGACCAGGCCGGCACGCTCCAGCACCTTCAGGTGCTTGGTGATGCCGGGCGGGCTGAGATCAAACGGTTCAGACAGTTCGGAAACGGTCATTTCACCCGTAGACAGACGGCCGAGCATCTCCCGACGCGTGGGGTCTGCCAAGGCACTGAGCGTCATGCTGAGTTGATCGGTGGCCATTAATTTACCAATCAGTTAATTAGCTAATTAGTAAAATACAATGCCGCGACCTGCCTGTCAAGCACAAATACGTTCTGAGTCCCTATGCCCGGAGACTTTTCGAGTGTTTTGCGCCAATTAGCAGCAGTTAGCGGTCAGAATGATTGCTAGCCGCGACGTGACCACGTCGCAGGTGAGTTTCGTTGTTGTGTGACTCTACGCCAGACGTACATAGCGTGGAATCGTAGCGACTAGCAAATCTACCGGCGAGGCGTCGCCTCGCGGCTAGAAAGCACAAAACAAAACACCCTAGAGGTCCTTCTCGCCTTCCGTCTCGATCGTGTAAACAAACCAGCGCGATTTGGTCGCCTTGCCCGTTCTCGCCTGACGCTCGCAGTACACCGTCATGATCAGTGGCGGGTTGGTCTGGACGCGGTACCAGTGTCGGCGCAGATACATTTCACCACCACCGCCCTTTTCCGGGCCGCTGGATTTCCATGCTTCGAGAATGTTGACGACGACGTATTCCTCATCGCGCCAGGTGAATCGCGACGGCAGACCGGGCTCGCCGCGCGACATGCCGCGTGGATCGAATGTGCCCGGTTCGGGCTTCAACGGCTCACTGATAAATTGTTCGTTGGATTCGGACATCGCGCGTACCTGAAAGGATAACCAAACGCGCGCAAAGCCATCATCCTTCGGGATTGACCGTTTCGGTCGCGGCCTGCTCAATCGCGCGCTGCCTGTCTTCACGCCAGAGAATCACCAGCAGAACCATCACGCTGACGACCAGTGCCGCATCAGCAATATTAAAAAGCCAGGGGTACAACTCATCCACCCCACCAGGCCAGCTCAAACCAAACGGCAGCTTCACACCGGGGAAAAGCCAGAGCATGTCGCGCACCGCTCGATACACGACCCGGTCATACAGGTTGCCCAGCGCCCCTGCGAGGATCATGGCCAGGCAGATCTGGTAAACCCACGCGCTGCGACGGCTACGCCAGAAGACTCGCAGGATGACAGCCGTGGCGACCACACTGATCAGAATGAAGAACCACTGCTGCCCCTTGCCCAGACCGAACACAGCTCCGGTGTTCGTGGTCAATCGCAGGCTGAGAATGTACGGCACCACCGTAACGGGATCGTGATAAGGGATCGCGTACGGATCGCCCGGGTTCTGCTTATCAAGCACAATGGGCACACCGGCCACGTGCTCGAAAGCCGCATATTTGACGACCAGATCGATCGCAAGAATCGATGCAAAAATAGACGCGAATACCAGCATAGACGGCCAGTGCCCACCCGCACGAAGCAACTGCGGCGCATCGTCGGCAGCACTGGTGACTTGCTGTGTCGTCATATCAAATAGCGGGTTGATGCCGGCCTGTTAGCCGACTTTGCCAAGGCGCTCATTGGCACGAGCGACTTCAATACACCACTTGGCCCACGGCTTGGCTTCGAGCCTCGCCTTGCCAATCGGTTTACCGGTTTCCACGCACACGCCATACGTTCCTTCACGCATGCGAATCAGTGCGTCGTTGATGCGCGTGAGCAGCAGTTTTTCGGATTCCATCAACTCGAGCGTGAATTCCTGCTCGTAGTTGTCTGTGCCGACGTCGGCCATATGCTCGTATGAAATACCTTCGCCGCTGTTAAGCGATTCATTCTGCAGCGATTCCACATCTTTGAGCAGTTCCGCGCGCTTGGCGAGCAGCATCTGCTTGTAGTGATCCATATCCTTGCGCGTCAGCCCGGATTTGATTTTCTTCAGTTCGGCCGTGGTGAGGTTCTTCGTCTCGATCTTTTCCTGCACCACGTTCTCTCGGCCTCGCCTCAGGCTCGCGCGAATTCTGGCAACGCGGTCTGATACAACCGTCTTGGATTTACCGTTGGCCTTGGTTGTTTTGCGGGCGGGCTTGGCGGCGACCGCCTTCTTCGTCGACTTCTTAGTCGTTTTCTTCGTGGTCTTCTTCGCGGCGGGCTTGCTCGTCTTGGTCGACTTCTTTGTGACCTTCTTTTTGGTTACTTTTTTCTTGGTCGGCTTCTTCTTTGTGGACTTCTTAGTCGTCTTCTTTTTGGTCGAAGATTTCTTTGCAGCAGGCTTCTTGGCCGCCTTTTTCTTGGTAGTCTTCTTCTTCGACACGGACTTCTTTTTGGTGCTCTTCTTGGCCACAATATGTCTCCCTTAGAACCGCTTTGAACCCCGGCCCGGATCAGGTCCTCGGATACGAATACAGCGGAGCAATCCGGCAAATACGGCCCAAATGCAAGTCGGGCAGTTTATCCAGCAATTTCTGCAACAGCAAGCGTCAGGGCAGGCCAAATATTTCTGCAAACCCACCCGTGCATCACAAATGCATTTATTTAAAGAATTTATTTCTTTACTAGCATTTCGTATCCAACACGTCACTTGTCAGCGCGTCGGACTCGTCCGGCCACGTCGCAATAGGGCAACTGCAGACGCCCGGTCAGTGCGGTATCTACAAGTATCTATTTCAAATGCCGTAAAAGCCAGTCCGTAATGACCTGCGCCCCATCCGGTGGCCGATTCTGAGCCATCCATCGGCGCATGTTATCCCGCTTGCGCGGGTTGTTCATCAGGCCCGTTAATGGGCCGGTCAGTTGCCGTGCGTTGGCGGTCGGATCAATCCGATCGGTCAACAGCACCGCCGCACCAGCAGTCACCAGCGGCTCAGCATTGAGTTTCTGGTGCTGATCCTTGTGCCACGGGTAGGGGAAGAAAATCGTTGGCACGCCATTGGCCCAGACTTCCGCCACACTGCCCGCTCCGGCCCGGCTGACGGCGATGTCGGCCGCCGCCCACGCGAGGCCCATGTTCTCCAGAAAGGGCAATACGTTAGCAACCAGCCCTGCAGACGCATACGCATCACGCAACGCTTCAAAATCCGCATCCGCGCCAGTCAGATGAATGATCTGCCAATCCGACAGCGCGGCGCGCGACACGGCCAGGCGCGTCATCTCCAACATCATCTGATTGAGCGTGTTCGCACCCTGGCTGGCACCGGTGATGAACAGTGTTCGCCGTGTCGGGTCCAACGACAGTTTGCCGCGCGCATCCGCTTGCGACATATCAACCAGTGCCGACCGGCGAATGGGCAATCCGATCCGTTCGGCGGTCGGCAGTTGCTTGCTGGGGTAACAGGTAAACACGTGCGTGGCCAGCGGGGCCATTGTTCGATTCGCGCGCCCGGGTGTCGCATCCAGATTGACTAGTAGCACCGGCGTTTTGCGTCTGGACGCTTCAGCCACCACCGGCCCGGAAGCAAACCCGCCGGTTGCGACGACGGCCGCAACATCCATGTCCCACATCATCTGCCCAATCAGCGACCGGCTCTCGCGCCAAGTCTTGTAGAACCTTGGCCAGTGCCACGGCCTCGTTGAGAACGGGCGCACCGGCAACGGCACAAACGACAACGACTGATCGCTGAGAATGGTCGCATCCACCGCGCGCGAAGAGACGACAAACCGGGCATCCACACCCACGCCGGTTTCTTCAATTCGCTCCAGCACGGCGATATTCGGAAAAATGTGGCCGCCACTGCCGCCGCCAGCGAAAAGGATGGTTCGAGCGTCTGACATCAGTGATTGGCCGAATAGAAGGATGCGGCTAAGGGCCGGGCGCCAACAAGCCGCGGCATCGGCTCGTCCTCTTCCTCCAGTTCTGCTTCCATGGCATTGGCATTATCGATCGCTGCCACCAGCCCCAGACTGAAAGCCGTGATAATCCAGCCGGTACCACCGGCACTGATTAGCGGCAGCGCAATGCCCTTGGTGGGAATCAGGACCGTGACCACCATCAGGTTAATCAGCGCCTGCAGGCCGATGGTCATCATCAGTCCCAACACGACCAGACGGCTGAACGTGTCCTTGCTGTTGCGGGCCACGGCCAGCATAGACCAGATCAACACACCAAACATCATGACCACCAGCGCCGCGCCGGCCACGCCCATTTCCTCACAAACCACGGCAAAGATGAAGTCAGTGGTGTCTTCGGGCAGGTAGCCGAACTTCTGCACGCCGTTGCCGAGCCCGCGCCCGGTCACACCGCCGGTTGCAATGGCGATCATCGACTGGACCGGATGATAGGTGTACTTGTTCGATGCATCCCAAGGGTCGGCATACGCGGTCAGGCGCGACAGGCGCCAGGAACTACTCATCACAAAATAGGCAGCACTGCCGATTGCAATCGGGCTGAACAGCAACAGTTGCCAGATTCGTGCACCGCCCGCGACCAACAGCAACACGCCGGACAGGCCGAGCAATACCGCGGTGCCCAGATCTTCAAGAACAATCAAAGCACATGCAGCGCCCAGCAAAAGAACCGGCGGCAACAGGCCATCCCAGAACCGGTTCATGGAGCCGGCCCGTCGCCAGCACCAGGCGCTCAGCGCGAGCACGATTGTCAGTTTCAACAGTTCGCTGGGCTGAAAGCTCAGGCCAAAGCTGCGCGGCCCGAGATACAGCCAGCGCGTCGCGCCGTTGACTGTCTTGCCGACGCCAGGAACCTGTGTCAGGGCAACCGCGATCAGCGAACCGGCGACCAAGTACCAGAGTGGATTGGTCCAGCCGCGATGGCCGAAGATGCCCCGTACGTCCAGGCGCGCCGCCATCAGCATGATGCAGATCGCAATCCCCGCGTACCAGACATGGCGGCTGGTAAGGAGCATGCGCAGATCGGTAAACGAATTGCCGCCAACCGACATCCCCGCAGAGTGGATCATCACCACACCCAGACCGAGCATGGCAATGGCGGTCAACTGCAGAATTTGGCCATGGCGCAGCATCTTAGAGGTATCGGCAAACTCGGGACTTAGGGTCGAAAAGATACGATTCGACATCCGGTCCACGGCTGTGTCAGGTCTAATCAGATGACGAACTCTTAAATTTTCGAACCAATGATTGAAATACACATTTGAAGTGCATATTTAATTACGTCGGAGGTCTGCGATGGATCAAGAACAGAATTCGATGAAACAAACAGAACAAAGCACGCCGGACCGGCTTCTGGAAGCCGCCAGCGAGGTATTCGCGGCTCGCGGGTTCCGCGAAGCCACGGTTGCGGAAATCTGCAAGCTGGCCGGGGCAAATGTCGCAGCGGTGAACTACCACTTCGGCAGCAAGGAACAGCTATACGCCAATGTCTGGAAACAGGCGATGGAAGAGACCATGCGAGAAGCCCCAATTGGCGGCAACGCAACGGAATCAGACCCGCCAGAGGTCCGGCTTCGCGAATTCATCCGTTCGATCCTCACGCGCCTGCTTCCGGCGACGTCAAACAGCCGCTCCGGGCAGTTGTTGTTACAGGAGTTGGCTCAGCCGGTCGAAGCGATTCATAACGTGTGCCGCAAGTCAACACAGCCCTTCCGCGATCTGGGTTATGACATTGTCAGTCGACTGATTGGGCCGGACGCGGACGATCATACGATCCGCTATTGCGTGATGAGTGTGTTGCACCAGTGTCTGGCAATCGGATTTCGTGGTGGGCAGAAGCCGCCGATCATTGGCGAAGGGCCTTTTACCGCGGACGAGGTCGAACATTTGGCGGATCACATCTCGCAGTTTTCGATTGGTGGGATTCGTTCGATGCGCCAGCGGCCGGTGCGCGCCAATCATGAGTTGGCGCTGGCGCGGAAGTAGCAGAGCTTTGCTTAATTTTCTTCCCTTGTTAGATGGGTATGAAAAAAGCCCGTTGCTCCGTGTATTGGTACGAGCTCGGCCTTGTTGGCCTGCTCAAATACAGAAGGAGCAACGAGCGATGCGACATTCTACCATGCCCCCCCTGTTCGTCGGAATCGATTATCACAAGAACCAACTGCAGGTCTGCCTGCTGGACCGTCAAGGTCGTGTGCTGGCCAACCGGTCTGTTGCCAACGACTGGTGTGAAGTGGCGGCGTTGGCCAGTCGGGTCGGCCAGGTCAGCCGCGTGGCGATCGAAGCGTGTCCGGGGGCATCGGATCTGGCGGAACAACTGACCGAACAGGCCGGCTGGCATGTGGAACTGGCGCACGCCGGCTATGTTGCCAAGCTCAAGGGTTCCCCGGACAAGACCGACTGGGGTGACGCTCGATTGCTGGGCGACTTAACACGTGTGGGCTACCTGCCCAAGGTCTGGCTGGCGCCCAGGTGGGTGCGTCAGTTGCGTGGCCTGGTGCGTTACCGTCAGCAGCAGGTCAACGCATCACGCAACGAGAAGCTGCGTATCGGGGCGTTGTTGCGTGAGTT